>Ga0210059_1000007_pt1 | contig 143819 bp, 115 predicted proteins | sample Ectturendosymbi2_FD_188042 | JGI IMG/M metagenome (GOLD analysis project Ga0210059, IMG submission 188042) | Ecteinascidia turbinata endosymbiont from Florida, USA - Sample 2 (SPAdes) (version 2) | ecosystem: Host-associated > Tunicates > Ascidians > Unclassified | place: Key West, Florida...
CGAGCGAAGGCAAAGAGAACCAGCGCGGCCAAGAGCCTGGCCAGTCGGTCGAAAGCGGTGGCGAACGTCGTTCCTGCCGGTCCGCGATCCGTTTCGACAACAGCCGTCGCGACGACCAGCGAGAAAACTGGACTTGCGACGAAAAAGTGCCCTTCGCCAGGTATTGTGCGAGTTGCTACATGTATGCAGGCTCTGTTGACCACGGTCATCGGCGCCGCTGTTTTTGTGCTGTGTGGCACATTGCATTTTGCGTCTTTCCAGCCCGTCTATCGGGACATCGTGTGCCGGCACCTTACGCAGTAACATAAACTGTAATTAATGAAACTGTCTCAGCTCTTTGGTGACGCACTTTCTGACCTCGAACACTTGCAAGCGTCGAAGCACTTCGTGCAAGGATGGTCGCCTGCATCCGATATTTAAGTGTTGCGGTTTTCTGTCGTGCATCTGGAAATGCGGCACAGCGTTGAATTCTTGTGATACCTGGTGAATTGCGCGTGCGAGGCTTCCGCGGGCCGCAGCAAGAACTTGAAAAATACGTGACAGCTGAGTCACCGTGCGCTTCTTTAAGACAAGTGTTTCGGTCTTGTGGCGAAGCAGAACAGTGCACACGAAGCTAAAACAATTGGAGGACAGGTTGTGGGTCGTACAACTGCGATCTTCAAAGTCTGTCAGATTTTCCTTTGCACAAACGTATGCATGTCAGAATGCCATCTGCGCGGTGAGCAAGGTCAGCAGCAAGATACGGTTCAGTTAACTTGTTCGTGGCTTTCCACCTCGTGTGTTGCTGAGATAGCAGCTCAAAACAAGCTCTTACCACTTGCTGTGACTGCAAGCCATGCCGCTCTGTCCGGACTGTGTCACTTGCAGTAGTTGGACTTGCACGCGCAACTCACGCCATGGTCAGGTTGCGAACATGTGGCGTGAACCACACGCAGCTCGGCCTTGCGCCTCAAGTACTGTAGGTTGCGCACCTCGTTTTGCTTCGCACGTTGTTCTTGCTTTTTCTGCTTCGACCTTTCTCTGTGCGCGTGTGTTAAAAGGTTGTCGGCTTTTATCGGCAGAGTACGCTTGCTCATCCCCGGATGTCGACGACGTTCAACTGAACGCGCGGCACAGCTGCAACCGGGTGTACATCAAGCTGCGCAACAAGGCCATGCCGCCGCCCGGCTCTGCTGACTACGAGAGCTTCGTTCAAAAGGTATAAGGTTCTGTCGCCTGCATGCAAATGCAACGAAAAGGTGTGTCTGCGTGTGAGCGCGCGAGTCGACTTCAACTTCGCGCTGGTTCCAAGAGAAAGCGTTTTTTCAGCTGTCAAGACGACGTATTGTCGCGCTTCGGTCTCCATTACGGCACAGTGTCCACCGCCGGTTGTGATCACAGCAAGCAGAGTGACTACAACAACATACACCCGGGCGCTGGTGTTATTGAGAATTATGCTGTTTACGCAGCGGAAAGAGGGCGGGCCTAGCGTGCACGAACATGTGAATAGGGCCTAATTCCGGCACAGAGAGCTGCGGCGGATTATTGGCTTGTGGTTGTCGTGTCCTTGTTGTGGCTCGTCGTCTAACGGCCTGCTTTCCAGTCGCGAAAACAAGTCTCGCTTTTAACTGGCAATGCCCCAAATCAGATACAAGGGCAGCGACAATCTGATTGTTTGAGATCGAAAAGAAAATTGTGCGAGTGGTTCAAAACGTGCAAGAACGGAGTCAATTGCTTTTTTGCGCTTGCGTTTCCTCGTAACTCACGCCGAACGAACTTTGACCTTTCACACCGACAGACGCAAGAGGAAAACCACAGGCAGCGATCGCAGCGATGGTCCAGTGCGACTGCGCGCAACTGGCGCGAGTGCGACGCGCGCAGCGACTCGGACGATGACAAGCCGCTGCCCAATCCCGACACTGCCGACATTTCTGACGATTCGCAAGACGACGACGAGAACAACGGCTGGAAGTGGTCGGGCGAGGCGTACGACGCGATGGTCTTCAGTGTGGTAAGCTCTACGTCAAAAATGCATCCCTTTTCTGAAGATTGTCGGGGGATGTTTCACAGTGGCCTCAGTTTTACGCGCCCTAGGGTTCTGGGAAGGTTTATTTTCCCCCATATTTGCACTGCTCTTGGCACCGGTGTTTTTCGCAGCAGGGACTGTGGTCGCTTGTATTTTGCACTAGTAATATGACACCTTATTCAAGGGTTTGCTTCTTGTACAGAGGTATCTGTTTCAAAACTGTTTTGGGTTGGAAATGACAGGCCAACTCAAAGACAATATATGATAGAGGCCGGTTTATTTTTCCTTACACTTTTGCTCTGCTGCTGTTAAGTTTGAAGTTCACCTCAGTGCTTAAAACAGTAAAACGCTCTCATGAATCTTGTCAGAGTAAAACTGACAGAACGGTTAAACTGGCAGCTTCACTGAAGCTTTTTGACGTAGCGTGTTAAAACTGACAGTGAAACAAATATTTTAACTCGGACCATTGAAACTGAAAGTAGTGGGAAGCGGCCATCACCTTTTTCTCGTCACTTTTAACGCTGTGCGCACTTGTGGCGGGCTGTCCACCTCTCACGATAAAAATGCCCATCAGCGAAATCAGAAGAGTCGTTTGCTGTCGATTCTGCTGCATCGTGCGCTGAGTCACGAACGATTCAAGTTTTGCCCACTTGTGTCTTTTCCATTTGTTGGATGTTGATACTAATTCGCGAACAACACACATCGCCACAAAATTCATTCCGACAGAATTCTGCAACTCGCATTTGCAAGCATTTCCGCGCAAGCGCGGCAATGGCAATTATGTCTCGTTCGGGTTCACTTCACGTTGAAACGAGTGCTCGACGAAAGCTCCTACTTTGCATTAGCAGTATGACATGCGTTGAAACGGTGATTTCAAGGTCATGCCCGCGCTGGTGTTGCCCTCTGTCCTTCAAGAGATGGAGAGAAACGCGGGCTCGAATGCTTGTGCCGCCATTTGATTCTGTGGTTTCACAGGGGCAAAATCGTTTATTGAAGAATCGCGTTTCACCTCTTTTGCCGATCGATTGCATTCGCCGTTGTTGGCCATGTTTATGTGGAACGTTTATAAATAATCGGTTAAACTTATTACGCGGCTGGTGTCACGAACACAAAATGTATGTAGATGGAAGAATCCCTGCAACGTGTAAACCAAGTTCCAATTTTAACGCCCTTTTCTTGATCTGTAACTTTGGCTTCCCTCTGAAACAACAGGTTCTTAAACTTTTTCAGTGGCGCCCCCCTTTGGCGTTATATAACCCCAAAACCAAGCTCTAAAAACAGAACAACCATTTGTTTGCCATCACCCTGCTTTTCAGCAGTCTGTCGCTGCCATGCTCGTTCCCCCCAGTTTGAGAACCCAGGCTCTAGAAGTCTTTTAGTCGTAGTTTATTGAATGAATACTATTCCAGCAACTGAGTCGTGTTTTCTTCTGCGTTGCCACGGGTTATATTGTACGAAGCGCTCTGGCGCGCATCAGCATCCGGATCGGCAGAATGAACATGATTGAACGAATGTTTCTGACTCGCAGTCAGTGCAAATTCCGCCCGCCCCTGATCGACCGACTGCTAATTTGCATTTGAGCGCGACCGCAAGGCGCACGGGTCGCGTGTTGCGCCGGAAACTCTTGCACGCTCGCCCGCGGGCGACGCGCAGTTTGGAAACCCGCTCGTTTCGACGAAAGCAGCCGCGCGGCAGTCAGGAAACGTGCTGGCGCTGCTGAATGCGGACGCCCGGCGGCACTAACCGTGGAACATGTCTCCTGGCTAACAGCACCCCGAGGGACGCCGTTTCTTGACTTAATAGCGTCGGTTGACGCCAGTTGTCGCTTTGAAGTCGCTTGTCAATGCGTCTTTGTTACGAAACAGGCAGCACGAATCCTATAAATCGTAGCTGAATAATTAACGGCGCAACGAACGACTTGGTCGTGTAGTGCAACCCTATTTCCTAAATATGCGTGCACTTACAGCTTGAATAGTCAAGCGGTTGTTACACTGCTTGGTCCTGTAATGTTTTCAACGTTCTGTTGGTAAGGTGTATGGAAGAGACGTTCGCACCAAGATCGATGTCGACTGATAAACGTAGGTCTATCAGCATTAAATGACTCAGCTGTCTAACACCGATCGCTTGGCATAAAGGGTTCGTTTTTCAATAGCCGTTTCCCTACGTTTTCTATTCGCATATTTTACACGCGCTTACGCTGTTCACTGCACGTATTCCGATTAAGGAGCACACTGAAGGGAGAAATCGTGTGTGGTGGAATGTTCTCTTTTCGGGTCACTCCACGCGGTTGAACGTGCTGGAAAATAAGGTCATCGCTCGTGGATGAGATCAGCTTTTCGAAACGTTCACGGTTCCCGGGTGGGAACGTGGTCCGTGGGAAAGTGCGGAGTGCACGGTGTGCTTGGTGCAGATATTTGGAGAAACCGCCGGTCTTTGCCAATACTCGAATGCTTGTTTGACGAAATTAGGTCTTTTCGCATGATGAAAATATCAGACCAAGGGGCAGATCGATTTGAACCCGAATGAAATTTATTACAGTAGCCTGGTCGTGTATTTCCTTAGAACGTCATTTTCCTGGTAGTCGCGTGCTGTGCGGCACGATGCCTTTTCAGAGAAACGTTGTTCCGCATGGCTGTCCACACGTGGTTTCACTTTATCAGAATGTTGGTACTCAAAATTAGTTTTGCGGCCGAGATGCTAAAACCAACCATTTTACTGATTTACGTTATTCGAAGATCTCACAAGGCAGATTGCGGGCGCGCAATTTCAACTATGTCTCTGTCGAATTACGTTCTTTAAAACAATAATAAAAGCCTCAGCTTTTGGGGTAAACTCAACTAGCTAGAGCAGGGATCCCCAACCTATGGTACATGCACCCCTAGGGGTACGTTTATCTAACTGAAGTGGTACATTTAAGGTTAGCAGTAGAAAATTATATTTACATATTACCAAATACTGTAAAATATAAAATATATATGAAAAATTCAGTGGATGGATTTTTGTTATTTTACTCAGCCTTTTTCTCATAAGAAATTTTAGGGGTACATGCTCATCTGTCGAAATGCTGACGGGGTACATGGTCAGAGAAAGGTTGGGAACCCCTGAGCAAGAGCTCTGTCATCTGCTGATAGATTTGTGTGGCTCGGGCAACTGAAACCTCGGAACGTTGGCCGCGTTTCCGATGCTGACCACGTGACGTACATTCGGCGCCAACGCATTTTACCTCCATGTTCAGGACGCCGGGAAGCACGTTCGTCGGAAATGCTACCCTGCGATGAAGCGACGCGACGACGAAGGCCAGGAGACGATCGTGATGGTGCGCGACTGCGTTTTGCTGCTCGCCAGCGAAGACGAAACGCCTTACGTCGCCAAGGTTACCGGGCTCTGGGAGAAGCCGCGCACCGGAGCGATGACCATGAGCTTGCTGTGGTATTACAGGTACGCATTCAGAACTGTTTTGTTTCAAAAGTTGTGGCGGGAGTGTGCTGTGCGGAGAATGAGTCACCAAGTTCGGGGTCCTCCCCGCAAAATTCCTGTTCTGCCCAGTGCTGCACGTTTCCCAAACGAAGCTGCGCACCTATACAGTATACGGCACCAAACCTGTTCTTGCTAGGGTTAGTACACTAAGGCCGTTTGCACTTAGGCGGAACGCTCGACTTGTTTAGTGAAAATGACCCTTGCCCGGAAACTGAAAATAATTTGATGGTAGTCTGGCCATCAAATTATTTTCAATTTAGGCCAGACTACCATTTTAGGCCAGACTACCATTTTAGGCCAGACTACCATCAAATTATTTTCAGTTTCCGGGCAAGGGTTGGCGTGAGTGGATCTGTTTTGTCGGCGGTGTTTTGCAAAAACAGATTCAAATTAGTGGCTTAATTGGATTTTTATCTATAACTTTTAGCAAATGAAGCCATTCGTTTTTGACTTTCTTTTCATTGGGTTCGCCCCTGATTGCATCCTGCCAGCCGTGTAGAGTATATTTTGCCACATGTCAAACAACACAAAAAGAACCACGGTGCAAACTGGTCATGTGAATGGATTGTTATCCGGTCTGCAAATGTTAGTAGTGTTTCAAATGACGCCATGTCCTGCGAAGCGATCTGATATTAACTTCAAACACTGTGCGGGACCAATTTAAACTCTCTCACCGTTTTCTAGCAATAACGCCGGCAAAACTGCGTTAGTCATGGGATGCACGGAAAGTTGCTGAATGAGCGACCTCAGTCTTATTGGCATTTTTATCTGAGGACAACCCCAAATCTGTTACAAATACCGGGCGAGACATTTTTACGTCTTCTCAGTTCGCAAACACATTTTAGAGATCTGTCAGGAAAGCGTAGAAATCACTTGGAAATATTTATTTTCTGTAATTTCTTCACACCCACAGGGAAGCACAACAAAGGCGTATATGGCGCTAACAAGCAGGACACGCACGGAGCAAGCTAGATTTGGTATTAGCACCGCTGTATGTCGCTGCAATAAAATCGAGGCAAACCAATTTGCGACTTCATATGTGCGAGTGGGAGGTTTCGGAGGGCCAGGAGGGGCCATATGCGCGGCAATCCTCCCACAATCCGAAGCAGTTGAAAGAGAACAGCTGGTTAGCGGAAGCATGCAACAGTCCGTTGTTCCGAGTCTTAAGGTTTCATATGCGCAATGCGCTTTTACGACACACGGAGTCGCGATTCCAACAAATTGCGATGCACGCAAAATCTATTTCATAAACATTGGGCGTGAGATGGAGTTGCGTCCAAACTGTCGTGGATCAGAAAAGCTCTTATTGTCGCAGCTGAAAATTGTCCGCAAAGCTGGTGCGCGTTTTCAATCGCTGGCGGCGCCTGTCCTGTTTGTTTTAATTCCGGAACAGAGGGGGGGAATAACAAAACATTCCCGCGCACAAAAACGACGCAAAATCACGTGTTTTGCTGAAGGGAGCGGTTTTCTCAAGTTCATGTGTGGGTCCGATGTTTTGTGGACGCGATCTTGCTGTAGTTGTGCGACGAAGCGTAACGCAGCTCGGCTGCGGTTCTTAATTCCGAATGATCGCTAACGCGGTATTGGCTGTGTGTAAGCGATGCATAATTTATGGCGGAAAAAATGCGAAAACGCAAGTTTTATTGCGTCTTGCTCACATCGTCTTCTCGCAGTTGACATTTACTACAGCACGCCGCTGCAAGCACTGAACTCGGCGCAAAAGCCGCCAGAACAGAGAAAAAGTGACCACATTGCTCTGACGAAAACAGCAAAGCAACTATTGCTTGGCTCGCAGAAAACAGCCCGTGCAAGAGCAAGTGTTTCGTGGACTGCGGGGGTCTTCGACGCATTTCCAACCGCTGCTCCTTTGTTCTTATTCATTTAGTGCGACACAAACAGTTGCAAATCTGTCGCACAAGGACGCGGCCGGTTGTACTCCCACCAGCAGAAGCAGGTAGTCTTGTGCTAAGGCGATATTTACAGCGGAGTCAAGTTGCGTCGAAAGCTTTGCCGTTACATTTGTCGATCGATCGAACCAGCGACGCTCTGTCTCATTTCGTCCACTTCACTGTAAATCGGTCGCGGGTGCTGTCCGCTTCGATGTTAAAGAACTGTTTACACACAGGACATTGATTGGCGCTCAGCCGTGAAGCGGCAATAGCGACTCGCGGCGCAGCCATACGCGCCGAGCCATTCTTAAAATTTTTTCCGACGCACTTGGAACAAGGTTTTCGCGGCTTGGTTTAAGGTTTCTCGAGCCGCAGTCATCGTCCGACAGTGCTTGCCCGACCGCGGAGCGAACTTGACCGCGTTGACGTCGCGCAGATTCGTTCCGCCCTTGTGACGCCACCGAATGAGCAGCCTTTGCGCGATTTTGCGTTTTGTCACGGATCAGCGATATTTCGAAAGCCTAATCGAATCTCAACAAACGCGCGCGGCTCGCACTGCCAGCACGTTTCATGAGGTTCCTCCTTTCGTGCGCGAGGATGATTTGAAACAAAAAAAAACTGCGCTGCTTGATATGCACGTAGGAGAAGCATTGCTTTTGAGGACGATGTCGAATGCGCACTTTCTGAAGCGTGTTTGGTTGCTTGCATGCAGCAGTCACGGGTAAAAAATACAGATTTTTGTTTACGGCTGCTTGAAGATGATTTCGCATTTCTTCCTGGCCTGCTTGGGAAACAAGCATGGCGTGCCGAAACGTTCTCACAAATTTTCCCAACGGTCTCTCAAAATACAGCAGAACGTCGCTTTACTAGCACCATCAGAATACACGAAAACCTTTCTTTACGACCATCTCCGGTACTCAAAAAAAAATAGTTGCGGTCTATCAAAATGTCTTTGCGGTCAGCAAGGTCTGATCTTTAAAAACGTTGAAACAACGAAACGCGGCTTAAAAGCACTGAGATCGAGCCGCAGGCGGCTGCGCTCAGTTATCGTGTAAGTTTCATAATCACAATTGATCGTTCCGTTTAGGCGTTGATTTTTTCGCGCAGATTTTCTTGCTGCTTTCTTTCGTTTCACAAGGATTGCTTGTCAGTTCAAAATTCATCTTTCTGTTCCCAGAAATAGTGGTTTTGTTTCCATGCCATCGACAGCTGTTCTCTCTCGCGACCGAAGTTCATCCACTGATTTTTTCGCAACCGAAATCGCTGCGGTTCATTTACAAGCCGTATAAAGTACCACTGAGGTTGTTCGCTACTTTGTAAAGACTATTTTCTCACAGCGATCGAAAACGAGAAGCTATACTGACGTAGCTAAATGATCGCACCTACAGTAGAATGCGGTACTTGTCGAAAACGTTCTCGAAATTCTTCCAATCGATCTTAAAGACTTGCTGCGGTTCGGGGCATTGTAAACCGCTTTCATTTTGCCTTGACGTGTTGCTGCCCTGTGGCCATGCGCAAACCGCTTTTTGTTGATTTGCGTCACTGGCTTTGACATATCGAACAATTGCAATAAGTCGAGCTACCCTGATCCGGTTTGCTCATTGTCCGTGCGAAGCAAATTTTAGGTTTTGTTTATGTTTTTTTTGCCAAAAGATCGTTGTGTGCGCAACGGCCCCGACGCTCCAGTGACAAGAACCCACTACAGTGTACGATAAAGCAATCGCCGGAAATACCTGAAACGATTTACCTTATTTAGCCACCATCGCGGTGACAACATCGCGACAGTGTGGCTTTCCCAAGTGCTTGATTTATATTCGACAATGTCGGACGCGGTGAAACGTTTTCGGCCGCTGGCCTCATAGTTGAGTGGCTCCTGTCAGCCGCAGTTTGCTTCCACATCGTGGATCGGGATTTGCATATGACGACAACTAGCGGCAAATAGATATTGGCAGAGATGGTCGTCATCGTTTTAAGTCTGTTGATGTGCGAGTCTTGTATTACCGGCAGAGTTAAGCGGTTTTCCAAGCCTCTACTTGTGGTAACCATGGCGAGCAAGATTCAAAACAAAACCGTCGTGTCACATGCAGCGCATTTTCAAACTGATGGTGACGCAAAAAGCAATTTACCGGTTACAGCCGGCCGTGGCTGCTTTGTTTCCTGCCCTGAAACTTGCTGGAAGGCAATCCAAAGCAGCTTTGAACGTAAGAAAGGAGCCGCGTGGCGTTCAACTCGCCGAAAGCACCAGTCGGTCTGCGCGATGTCGATGGTGCCATGCGGGAACGTGTCACTGTACGTCGTCGAAACGCGATGTCGCCTTTACTCCCTATGCTCACACGCGCGTATTGCTGTCGTAGACGGGAACACACCGAAGACACCCGAGTGCTGGGCAGTGACGTCAGCGAGCAGGAGCTCTTTTCGTCTCGGCACCTGGACGAGATCAGCGTCGCCTGCGTCGAAGACCGATGTCACGTGCTCTCCTACGCCGAGTACTGCAGGTGGGTGGTGGCTGAAAACGTGATACTCAGGCAAACAAACCCGCCCAATGCGTGTAAAGATTTGCGGGCAAATGTGCTTCTAACTTTCGCCAGTTCGCGCTTTCTACAACTGTGCTTGCCTTTCACAACCGCTGACACACGATGACAAGCGCTAGTGACTTGGAACTTGCTCACATGTCGCTGTTTATCGCACGTGGACTGTGATCTCCCTATATTAGTTAGTGCAGAGTCGCTCACCTCGGCATTGGACAGCACGCCAGCCGGTGGGGTCAGTTTGGTTTCTTTGCGTGGGGTCGTCAGCGTAATTACTGCAGAACGCTTTGGACTTTGAGCGGCGGCGTTCACCAGGGTCAATCGCGCCAATTCACTTGACCATAATAAAGTTTCAAACTTCGCTCTTCGCCGTTGCTACAGCAACGAGCGTACTCGACAACGCTGTCGCGCGACTGAGCGTCGGTGGAGTTGTAACCTACTTTGCGCGCGCATCAGCCCCAGTTGAGAAGAGACGCGAAGTGGCCAGTTATTCCTGACCGTTAAGAAACCGCGTTTTGGACAGTTTTGAAATGGTGGAGACGCATCCGTCTTGTTCGCACTCACAAGAAACCGCGTTTCACCAACATTTTGCACTATCAGGTTTCCTGTGATTGATCTTTCATCTTCCCGTTGTAGGAAGTTGTCATTTCAAAACCGATGATAGATCGGATCCGACTGTTTCACGTTTGACCTCATGCACTCTTTGAAATGCATATGTTCGCTTGTTGCGGTGCGCCACAATCAATGTATGCTCATTGTCAATCGACGAAACCCTGCGTAACAACTTTTGTTTCGCACCTTGAGTGCCCCTGTGTTTATTTTGGGCGCTGAGTTCAAAAATCGGTTTATTTTTTTCATATCACCGTTACTTCTTGAGATAGTCACACTTTTCAAAAGAGCACTATTGAACGAGCTTTCTTTTGTAACCAATTTTATCCTCAACGACCGAATGCAGTCGCCTATCACTGCACTTTCCCAGCAGCATTTATATCTCGTCTTTCCATTGGCTCAATATCCTGGCGAAACCTTCTCACCATGTTCTTCACTAAAGCCGCGAAGATTTTCTTGGGAGAAATCCAGATGGGAGCACAAAAATGTAGTATTAAACACTTCCTGCAACCCATATTTTGATGATAACTTTTCCCTAGTTCTTTGTAATGTTGATCGTTTTTTTTCCCGCAAAATCCATCTACCAAACCTCGAAACGCTTGCCAGCTTCTTTTTCTGTTTCATTCATTTTTCCACCAAATTATAGGACTTTAAAGTTGTGATTATTGGAGGACCAATTTTTTTCGGCCATAGACTGTAACGTTTTTCAAGTGACCGAAAAAAATTAAGTCATTTCGGTGAGAATGTTTGAAAATATAGGCTAAAAACACTTATGGCGAGTTTTAATAAAACTGTGAAACAAATGACCGAAATGTTTCAGTGACCAAAATGTCTGAGCAAAAAAGACCGAAATGTTTCAGCGAAAAAAAACAAGGACCAACAAACACCCCCTTTCGTTTTGCAAATGGCATAACTCTTCCAGACACCCTCAACCATCCTTCGCGATTAGATCGACAGCTGCCACGAACTACATGCTGTGTCCAGGGATTGTCCTGATTGCCAGTTGCCATCCCAAAGTACATATAGTAGTCTGGTATACGATGTCCAATACTTTGTTCCTTTAACAATTTCATTCCGTAAGTGTCGGACGCCGATGTACTATCGCCATACATGGCAAAAGCAATCTGGGGAATTTTTGCACCGTCTGCCATCTTGATTTTCACTATTTAAAACAGGAACTCGGTACAGGATAAGCGATTAACTTCAGTTCCTAAAATGTAATAATATGGTGCGTGCCGAGTAGGATGTGCTGACTATCATAACTTGCTGTTGATGAAAGATAGACCTTGATGTTAAATGTTTTCTGTCCTCTGGCTGCACATTTCGTTTTATACTGATCCGCGTTCACCGAAAATTACTACAAAAGGATACTTCCTTCTGTAAACACTGAAAGCGGCTTTTTAATCTGACTGATATGTACCTAACGGTCCGAGATGAAGATGAAAACTGATCATTGTTAAGTGTATATGAAAGCACTGCATCGAGTGGCTGCATGACTGATATTTTGCCTGTTAACCCCCTCAAGTCCATCAAGCGCTGATTTACAGTGTGATAATGCTGATTGAAAGACAGATAACCGAAGTCAAATCGTATAAGAAATCTAACAGGTAACGGAAAATTATAAAAACTGAAACTATTGCAGCATTGAAAGAACCGATGGTATAAAAAAAACAAACTGGATAACATTTTTGGAATCAACACCTGCAAATCGTACAAGCACACTCAAAAACTTCGGTTACGTAGTCAATCTTCTGACCCGCGTGGAAGAGACTTTCGCGTTTTTTTCATGAAAACGACCAACCAGTGGTCACGTGACCACCGAGAGCGCTTCTCAGTCCAAGGTCGATTTTTCACGAGCTGTAACGTCACAACTATTGTCGCATGTTTTGAGAAATAACATTCGACAAAGACAGAGTTGCTCGTGAATGTCTTACGCGGTCGCATTCTGCCCGGCTTCACCTAATTGCGCAGCGTGCATGCCCCCCCCCCTCCGCAAACACAATCGATCACCCGTAAAATGTGTCGATCTCGTTCCGACAAGAGCCCGCGCCCTTTCCTGGCCGCCGCTACTGATGAACCGCCTGTTAAGCGTCCCTGTCTTGCCGTTGCAGAGTCCGCGCCAGATTCCTCCGCGACAACGCATGGGGAGCTTTCGACCTCCGACGCATCGTGCCGCCGCTGCTGGAAAAACGCCCTCGGAAGAGGCCGAGCGTGCCCAGGGAGGCCGGCGTGGACGCCGGAGACGTGTTTTTCAGCCGAAAGCACTACGACGTCAAAAGCAAGCGTCTGCTCAAGTCCATGCCGCCCCCCTCCTCCCTAATGCATTCCGAGCACAGCAAGCGCAACTCGTCAGTTTCTGCGTAACGTGCCGGAGGACGTTTTCCGCGGTGCTGAGAGCCTTCTTGCCAACGCGAAATCGATTCTACCGACACTGCCGAATCGATGAAACGAAAATCGATTCTATAAGACGAAATCGATTCTACTGCCGCCGTGAAATGGAACCCGGACGTTACTTCGAAGCTTATGGCCCAACTCGCGCCTTTCTGCCCAAACCAAAGGCAACTGTGGTGCATTTTCAATTCAGTTTCCTTCTGTACGTTGTATCAACGCGCCAACTCAGAAACTCGATGGGATTCGTTTCCAACTCAAGCGATGAAATTCAAACGCTTTGTTCTACGCCGTGGATTCCTTGCTGCTGAGCTTAAAAGTTCCCCCCCCCATTGTTACGCAGTCGACTTGCTTCGTCTGTTTTGTGACGCAGTCGCGCTACTGTTCGCTGGGCACGCGCTTTCAAGTTCGCCGAAAAATTCCCGAAACGTGCAATAGTCAGCCGCGCTTCGCCAAAGCGAGCTGTGCGGGCGCCCGGTCGTGCATCGCCCCCAACTTCGACCGTTCTACGAGTTAAACACCTGCAGCTTGCGATGCGCCGCGGTCGTCAGCTGTGCTTGCCCGGGCGCGGAAATGCATCTTTTGTCGGCTTTGCGTCACGCTTCCCCCCAGCTTCGTTTTCTCGTTGCGCGTTTTTTCAGGTTCGCAGCTCGCCGCCACGTTCCGCGGCACCGACCAGCGCACACTGCCGCTGCCGCCTTCGCGGCGAACAGGCGAGCGGCGTTTGCGGCTCCGCGCGTGTGTCGCACGGCAGCAAAAATAGCGTTTTTGTTTGCGCGGTGACGCAACAAAGGCCGGTTGTTCGGTTATTGTTGCGCCGCGTCCTTGATTTGACGAAACTGCCGCAGGGCATCAAACAACCTCATCATCTCGAACTGAATAACTCGTCAGCGCCACCTACTGTTAACTCCCAACTTGAATGACCTCATGCCTGGCACAAGGTACCTCGTTGTTTGTCGCACCGTTTATACTCCTCTAGCGTTTTTTGGACTTCGTGAGACCGTCAGACTGTTGGCCGACAAAGAAGGCCTTGTTTCGTAGCAATAGGTGTGACTGAAGCGATTTGCTCTGTTAGTTCTCCGGTGGAATCGTGTTCTTTAAACATGCACCAGATCGGACGTCCGTTCAACGGCGTCTGTCTTCGCTGTAAAATGTCGTTCATTCGCTGGTCTATGTTCGGCAACCGCGCCACGTACTGTTCGATCGCTGCTTTCGTTGCCTTTCGCCGGAAAAAGTGGGTTCGGTTTTCAGCGCTTCGCACGCGCGTTCTTTAACTCTCGTTCTGCGTACTTCGATCCGATTCGTCACTGGAGCAAGAATCGAAGCAAGCGGTTGTTTATTGCGGCACAAAATGCGAGCGCGTTTTCGCAACTGGGAAGCTTGTTTACGTTTTTCACGTCACTGGTTTGACTTCCAACTGCGCTCTTCTGTCGAGTCTCCTTCGCGTCCATTTCGCCAGTATTTGCGAGGGGGGTCGCGCCGATTGCGATCCCTTCCCACCGGGTCGACGACTTGATCGCCTGTCCTTGCCTTGTCAGGCTACGAAACTTTTTTCGTTTTTCCGCTTGTCCTGGCCCTATATCGAGATGCATGCCGATGATGAATCGGGCTTCGCAGGTCCCGTCTGTTTGAAAGACGTCGGTCAACGAATCGAGCGGCGTGTTTCCATTTATTTTGTGTCGTTCGTTGTGGTTCATCTGATATGACCGCGATTGTAGTTTGTGGATTGCGTTTGGCAAAGTACCAACATCATGCGTTTTGCCCGATTAGCGCGTCGTTCGCTATTCTCACCGTTTCCGCAGCCTTGATGTACGATCGGTTGCCAGGTCCTTGTTAAATTGCTTGTCGTATGATCTTGGATTTGAAGATTGAGGAAAGGGGAAAAATCAGCATTGTTTTGCACTGGCCTCCAATTACAATGTAGAGATGGCAATGCTTTCATTCTGATTGTTTCCACCATCGAATTTGAGAGCACGAATGGCTGTGTATCGCAAATTTTGTCGGATTTGTTGCATTCTCCAGTAAAAATTCTGCTGTTTTTTATTGCAAATCAACCGGGCATTCGAGGCATTTGTTGTATTTTAATAACTAACCAACACCCTTGTTCTGATATTCCAAAGCACGCCACGGCTGCATCAGCAAAAATTTATCCAACTTTTTTTTATTCAATTTGCGAAAATTCCACCAAGATCGTACTTTTTTCAGCGACAGACTCGTTTACTGTTTTAAAAGTTTCGCTCGCCTCTTTTTTTTACCGAACCTGCTCCGCGATCGCTCCAGCTCGTACTACTGATTTATCGAAGAAGGCTATTTGTGCATCGACTTGCTCGCTGCGCACCGCTGTGCGTCAGTCAGGGTTGCGGGCCAAGCATGAGTCAAAATCGCCGGCTCCGTGCAGTTCAACAAACGCGGAAGAAAAAATGTCTGACCGTCTGGGCCGTGACACAAATCCGATCTGCTTTATTGTCACTGCGTTTCGTGCTATTCATCCGAGGCGCTGAACAGGCTGAAACTCTCCTATGAGTAAGTGCAGGGATAGGGAACCTTTTTGGCTAAGGGAGCCATGAAACCTACATATTTTTTATTGTATTTCCGTGAGAGCCATATAATTGAAAAGCAAAATCAACAATTTTAAACAATGGTAAATGTCTGAATTTTCTCTATAGTAACACGCTTACTGTTAATTCGACTTCTGGTGTTGCTGATGGCTTTGTAGGAAAATTACAGAAGCTTCATCCGTAACAGTCGTGTTAAGAAAATATCAAGCGAGCCAGACGCCGTCATCAAAAGAGCCACATCTGGCTCGCGACCCATGGGTTCCCGACCCCTGAGTTAGTGCTTGCTGAAGCATTCTTATTGCTTTAGACGTGTTTTCGCTTTGTGGGAAACGCCGGGTTGATCTCAAGTTTGAAAACACCCGTTGGCGCTGCGATGCCCAAACATTCCTGAACGGAAAAGCTTTTGTCGGAAAATGCAACGTAACAATGACTTCTTGTATTGTGCCCGGCGCTGGTTCACTCGCATGCGTGCTAATCTCTATTTGCTCTTATTATTGCTTTACGTGTTTTTGTGTTGCTTTTGCTCTTCTTCGCGTGAAGTTTCTTCATTTTCAACGTTTCCACTTTTATTTTCGGTGGTTTTCATTTATTTTGTTCGTTTTTTTGTGACCATGTATCAACGAATCGCCGACTCGACCGGGAAATCGGTTCTGGCCTAATGTCGCAGACATACCAACGTGTACAATAAACTTCCAAGGAAAAGGACTTGCTCTGTGCTGCCGTGGATGAGAGCCTGGCCGTGTACGCAAAACATGTTGATTTTGATGATTGGCGGACGGAGCTGAGCTTGCAATTCTGCACCATTCAAGTTCTAGTAGCAATCTATTAATAGTTTTAACAGTGCCTGCGCTAAGCACGTGCAAAAAGTGCTCTACGAAAAAGTAAATCGCGTAGAAATAATTGACAGAGAAAGCCCAGTTCTTCATAAACATTTTTACTCATATTGCTTTCGCTGATCGCTGTCGATCAGCGAGCGAAAGATAATGGAACGCTGGTAAATGAGAACTTGTGCTCGGACCGATTGTTACGCAAGGTCCAACTTGTTTGAAATTTTAACTTAGGTTGTAACGTACGCTTCAATTCCAGGCGCGAAGTTTATAGGAACGGCAGAACCAGTTATTTCTGTCACGAAAATAAACTCTTGAACCAAAGCTCTTGTGTAACCATTTTTATGTAATCAATCGAGGTACGGAAGTTTGTTTCTTCCAGCCTTTTTCAAGGTGAAAGAATTAAAGTTAACAGCGGGTACTTTTAACTCAAAAAGGTGTTAAAACGGGGGTCCAAAACCTTGGGGGAATTGCTCTCCCTGACCTTCAACAGAGGCCAACGCAATCAGAGCGGCTTCTTTTTTATAAACTGCCCAATAGGTGAATAGATCCTATATAAAGTTATTCCAACGTGTAAAGCACACCTCGAAAAGGAGATTGGTGTATTATTTTGTTGAGCTCAATTTTATGTGGAGCACGTAAAAGCGACAATCATGCCCAATAGGTCGGCGTTACTGCTTTAAATACTGTACTTGAAATAGTTACGTCACAACGTGAATTATCACCAAACATGACCCACGCAACTTATCCAGTTTGCTGTGACTGATCTCCCAAGTTTTTTTTACATGCCTGCTTGTCCTCCAGCAGGTGCGACGTTCCTGGGCAAGGATGAGTGCAAAGGTTTGCGGGGAGTAAATTGGAGTGAAAACGTAATTTCATTAGAATGTTGTTCAAACACGCCACATTTCTTGGACAGACTTCTTGAAGTAAATATTTGAATTTACAACTGTGGAAGTTTGGATATTTGTAAGCCCTCTGCTGGCAAGCCGCGTTGGTGAATGGATCCCACTAGCAAGGAGGAAGTATGGTTCTAGAACAGTGTTTCTCAAAGTTGGCGGAATCGCCACCTTGGGGGCGATTTTGATGGGCAAGGGGCGAAAAAGCACCAAGGGGGCGAAAATGCTCAACCACTAATTCATGATGGATTCAACTTCAGTATCCTGCTATTATGACTTGTTAGTTCCTTGCAAATTTTAACTTACTATGATAATCGTTGGAGGTTGTTGCTAGAGCAATTTATCTGTTGAAGTTTTACTCTGGATCGTCTATGTGCCCGGCTACAGTGTGGATAATTTCAGGGCTGCGGAGCCGTCGTAAAAATGACAGAGCTCCGGCTCCGGAGCTCTTCTTTTCATGAACATGGCTCCAGCTCCGGAGCTCTTGGTTTTCATGACTTAGGCTCCACCTCCGGCTTCTATTCGTTTTCACACGTTAATCTTTTAATTGTCTTGGTGTGCCTCAAGTCAGGCCCGTAGCCACGGGGGACATTCGGGGGCAGTGCCCCCCAAATTTCTTTTGTGCCCCTCTGCATTTTCTTGTTCCCAAAAAATTTGTTTTAAAAATATGATAAAAACAAACATCGTGCCCCCCTAAAAAATGTATTTTGCCCATCCAAACTTGAAAACCTGGCTACGAGCCTGCCTCAAGTTGAATGGAAAATTAATGAAATCAAGTACACAAAACCAGGAGAATATACCAAACATTTTGAGTAATTTAATCTGGTAGTTTGTTACAAGCAGCGCTGTTACCAAGAGGAAATCAGCGAAAAAACGACATACAAACAATTTCTGGAAAGACAGTCGCTAGTTTTGCCTTCAATGCCTGAGGACCTTTTGTTATGGTTTATTGTTTCATATGACTCAGCCAATAAGCAGAAGCGCCATAAAAGCCATCGCATGCAGTAAACCAACCATTAGCGAACATCAGAGCAAATGAAAACACAATGGCACAATAGCTGATCAGTGTAAATAAAGAGAGGCGCTGTGTCATATTGGATTGGCGAAAAACCGTGGCGGTCATCTAGTCAACCAACCCCGTTTATCATTTTTTGACAAGTGGTGAGAAACAACAGTTGGTCATCAAATAAGCCTAATGAAAAGAAAAACAAGAACAAAAAACGAATGACCGCAGAACATGGTGAAGAAAATGTACAGGTGAAACCGCATGCCTATGTACACAGATGAGTGGATCGAATTTAAGTGAAGGAATTTGGTGTGGTTAGAATATATTTAGCAATATAAAAAAAATAAAAAATAGCACTAATCAAAAAAGTTACAAAAATTATTTAATGAGGTACAAAAGAAAAAAAAGCCAAACAGAAAAAAACAAAAGGTGTACTTATATGCCGAAAAGCATAGAATGTGCACAAAGAAAATACGAAAAAGTAAATGTACACAAAAAAGAAGTAGAGTTACAGAATACTAGAAAACATAGTATTTTGTTCTGGACAAGGGAAATGTTGCTAAAGTTCATAATTGGGAATTTTTTTCATGTAGGAGCTGTTTCTTAAGTTTCCATTTAAAGGTAAAGGTGGTTGAAAATTTAATATCGTCTGGTATTGAAAACCATACTTTTGGGCCAATTAATTTGAGAGAACATTTTCCTGAGGAAGAATTAACTCTAGGCAAAAACAGGTTTTTAGAGGTTGCTGGTCTTGTAGAATGATAATGGATTGAGCTGAGTGGAACAAAATATTCATCAAAATGATTTGGAAGCAGTTTGTTATGAAATAGAGTGCATGAATTTGCCTACTGAAAAGCTGTATAGATTGGGAAGGCATAAGATGTTTAAGTGCTGGAAATGTTCTTCTAGCGATCCCTAATTAATTTTATTTACTATTTTTATAGCTTTATTTTGGAGCTTAATGAGAGGTTGAATGGTTGCATTTGAAGCACGTACCCAATTGGGGATTGAGTAGTTAAGGTAGGGGTGGATTAATGAGTTTTAGACAACTTTCAGTACAGCTAGTGTTGTATAATGTTTGAGTTTGGATAGAATTCCACAAGCTCTTGATAGTTGAGTTTTTACCTTTTGCACATGAGGTTTCCAGCTTAACTTATTGTCGAGAAGGACACCTAAGCATTTTAGGTTATCTTCAGGGGAAATGTTGTGGTTATATGTGATAACTTTAAATGAAGCAGGACTGTGCTTTCGAGAAGTTTCTTACGACAGAATCAAGAAAATGGCTGTGTGGAAAACTACATTCGTGTCCGAGCATTTAAACACAGACCAGTCCCAATTTACCAAGTGTTTTGCACTAGTATGCTTTGCCTGTTGCAGTATTGACGATTCCAGCTAACAGCGCTCCCCGGGCAAACCATACAAAGAGCGCAAAGCACATAGTTGACTCTCATGTTTTCTTTCGAACACGCACACATTTGCATTAACCCAAATGCGAAGATGCATTCAAAAACCCTTTGTTAGAAATACTATGACTTCTAGCAAGAAATTAACATTTGATTTCTGCTGAAAACTTCTGATTTCTTATCTTTTGCACTCATAATAGGCAGTGATGAATCGCAAAGTAAAGCACAATTCAACACGCTAAGCTTAGGAGAAAATAAGACTGGTTACCGTGCTGAAAACATAGATTTTTTCCACAAATGAAAACTTCAAAAAAAGACCACATTTGTTTACATTGATTTTTATGCCCTCCTGATAAGGTACTGCTATGCAAAGCAATGCCAGTTCGCTACCAATTTGTATAACTTCCATGCTATGCTAGTGCTTGTAAACGTAATGTTTCCTACTGAACTTTGCCAGTAATCTAGTAAAACGTGACAGTAAGCTTTGTGGTTTCTAATAAAAATTCCTACTTTACAATGGCGTGTTGTGCATTACACTCTTAAATCTGCACCGATTGCAATGGTATCATATCTTTAATTATACTCCCTGCTAACAGCATGATTACACAGCTGCAAAAGCTATGGATATTTTATTACATATCTACTCGTTATAGTTCAGATCTTTTAAAATCGCTACACTTCTACAGACCCGGTTTAATAATCTGACTAGAAAGAAGGATGTTGTGGTAGTTAACGTTTTTCTTACTTCTACAACAGCGGTTCTCAACCATTTCGCTGAAGGGAGCCAAATCCAAACCTACAGATTTTTAGAGAGCCGCACAAAAAAGTTTACCACAAGACAATTGACACGTTTTGTTTTATTGCATTAACGAAGTCTGTTACACAAACTTTTAGAGGTGTTACTGAAAGACATTGCCCATCAAAAGGGATCCTTTCCCAGCAAAGATTCAGACACTAAGCTCTTACATTGTATATAGTTTGCCTAAGAAGTAGGCATCTTCAGCTCTTATTCAAATAGAATCTGTTGCAGAAAGATTGCTAAAAGCCGCAGAAAGGGTGCTTGGGAGCTGCATGCTGCACTTAGAACAGTGTTTGAGAACCATTGTTCTTCAACAAGTAACACCACCATTGCCAGCTACGATGTCACAGCCTTAGCGATTATTAAACCAAAGAAACATCAAAGGCTTGCAGATTCATTATTGCAGTCTGGTGTCGTAACTCATAACAATCGCCTTTAGTGTGCTATAAAGAGCACGCGTAAAAGTTAATTGGTAAAACCGTTAGTATCTAGATAAAAACACGTTAAAAACTTGCCAACGTTTCGACATTTGATACAACTGTCTTCATCAGGGCTAAAAACGAAATGCCGTGGGATGCGAGCACGGGTGTTATAAACTGTGTGCGCTCCAGGTGGCGCCGTGCTGATAAGAACTCGGGGGGCGGAGAACGTTGATTAAAAGATAAAAATAACAGAATGATGAACCAAGTGGTGGATAGAACGAAGGAAATTTAGAAAATTATAATGTAGACTATTGTAACATAAACCGGTAGATGTCGGGAAATAAGTCCGATCGTTTTTCATTCATTGTGTCTTTGTCGCTATTTATGTGAAAGGATTCGATAAATCAGCGTGTGTAATAGTTGGATTCAAATTCCAAGACTTTTGAGTTATCCCAATCCATTCTGTGATTTAGATCAAATGTGTACTGCGTTAAGGCACTTTTGTCGAATCGTTTGTTTTTTAGGTCCGCTTTACGTTCTTTCTGACGGGTTTCCAGGCTTCTTTTGGTTTCTCCAACGTATCGTTTATTGCAGTCACGGCATGGAATGGAATAAACACGCCTTGTCGAGACTTTATATCCACGGGGTCTTTGATGGAAGTTAGAAGGTTGCCCAGCTTTCTCACCGGTTTTGATGCGGCTTGTATTTTGTGGGTTGTCAAGCATCGTTTGATTTTGTCGGTAAGTCCCCGGAGATCAGGTAATATGGCTAACCCTCTTGTTTCATGTTCTTGGTTCTTTGTTGCGTTTGCAGATTTTTTTCTATAGAGCAGTCTGTCTGGGTAACCGTTTTGTTTAAGACTTGATCTGACGAGGTCGATCTCTTTCTTTCGTTCACTTTCTTGGTCACAGAGTTTGTCGGCTCGATGTAGCAGCGTGTTCAGTACTGCGCATTTATGTGCAAGAGGATGCTCTGAGCGAAAATGCAGGTATTTACCAGCGTGTGTTGGTTTCCGATATACCTTTGTACTAAGCTGACCATGTTCCAGTCGTGTTATTAGCGTGTCCAGAAAAGCGGTTGAGCCATTCTTTTCTTTTTCCATTGTAAAATTAATTGAGTTCTCAACTGCATTGATATGATTGAAGAAATCGATAAGCTTGTCTTGTTTAAGAAGAACAAAGGTGTCATCGACGTATCGTTTCCAACGTTGCGGGCCAGATATAAAAGTGTTCAATGCCCGAGTTTCTACGTCCTCCATTACCATGTTCGCGATTACAGCTGATACTGGAGAGCCCATTGCTGTCCCGAAAATCTGCTGGTAATTATTTCAACGGAAATCCAGGTGCGTCGCAGTAGTGTCCAACTGTATGTTCTGGGGGCAACCCCTTTGACCCCTGTATGTTCTAGGACCAACATATTATTTCCTATGGTTCACATATTAATTTCCTACGGTCCTTCCCCTTTGACCCCTGTATGTTCTAGGACCCCCATATTAATTTCCCTTTGACTCCATGAGTGACGCTTTCAACCTCAAAATTCTCAGCCACAAATGCATCATGATCAATTTTTTTCATTTTTTTGTAAGAGACTTTTAAACGATTCTTTAGATATTTCTGAATCTTTACCGAAGTGTTTTGGTTTCAAAGTGTAAATTATTTTTACTTTTCTTGTCTTTGAGCCTCTATCTATTTTTCTGATCATAACGTTTGCTTGCTTAGAGTTAAAAATTGCCGTAACAATTACATTTCTTGCTGTGCCATACATTTCTTGCACTGTTTTAATGTCAGATTCAGAAAGTATCTTGTTACTAAATCCTGGTTTATAAATTGGTTGCATAACACTGTCTTTGTCTTCAGTATTGTGATAAAGTCCCAAGGCATGGCCAAGTTCGTTGACTGCCACGGAAAATAAATTGTATTTCCCATCTCCTGGAACTGTTTTTTGGTCTCTCCAGTTTTTTGAATCAAAATGTATATCTCCACTTATTGCGGACTTACCAGTGTAAAAAGCATGCGCTAAAGTGCCCCCTTTTTGCCCGTTAAGTTTGTATGGGCAGTTTAGCCCATGCATTTCATCATAATTATTTAAGAATGTAATTTTTATCTCACATTCTTCATCAGGCTCAACTCTTTTGAATTTCAATCCACACACACTCTGCCACGTTTCAAAAGCAGCATCAATCTGCTCTAGCGTTTTTTCTTTTCCCAAGCTCCAACAAAAGTTTGTTAGTGTGTATGTAAGTTTTTGTGGTTGCCATGGATGACAATGAGTTTTTTTTGTATCCAAGTTATCCGGCATTCCACAGTAATTCATTTTAACTCTAAAAACTTTTTTTGCTCACTCTTGTAGTTTTCTAAATTGGAATTCTAAATCATTCATGCTTTGAACAAAATTTTGTTCAATTCTATCAATTTTTTGATATAATATTGTTTTTTTTAGTTCGTCTGTTTCAGTATTTGTCACAATTCGCCCATTTTTTACAGCAATGGACGATTCCATTCTCTCAAATTTGTCATCAATGTAAGATTTAGCTTCCAATCGTAGCTGTTCAATTTCAGCACTTTTGTTTTCATTTGTTTGAACTATTAAATTATCAGTATACCTTTGGCACGACTTAACAGCCTCGTCCAAAACTTTCTTGTTCACACCATCAGTAGGTGCTGTCGCGTTGGCCAGACCGACAAGTTTGTGATCGTTCATTTGAAGATCTGAAACCATTTGATTTTCACCATCAAGTCTTAGATATTTCAACGATTCTAACTGGTTATCAGCCCTAATTTCTCTGTTCAACGTTCTGAGATTGACAGCCTCGTGTTCAGGTTTTGGATCTGAAAGTCCAGCATAAGATATTGTCCACCCATGCTAAAATTTTTCGTTGCTGTTCCTTGCGGGTCCAAGTTCAAACTTTTTGTTCCGATTTCTCGATTCAAGATGTTTGCGTGGTTTGTTATCGCGTCGCCGACTGCCGTGTCTGCTGCACTGGTAACACTTGCTACAGAAGCTTAAAGGGTTTTTAAATTTACCATGTCTTGATCAGCTTGTGGATTTGCTACACCTCTTATTCTTTGCCCGCCTAAGGATAAGTCAGCGCGCATCCAGTGGGCCCCGTCACGTCTAAGATAATAATCGTTTGCAGAACTTAAGCGAAGTGCATCATTGTCATGCAGAGGTTCGCCCAAATGTCTAATCCTGTTTCCACCCATCCCAATGTCGCCCTGCATACTTCCACCCAAAAACGACAGCTTCGTATCAGCGTATCCTTTTGTCACCGCGTGGCGACTTTGTTCTGGCTCTTTCAAGTATGAGACATGACGTCCATCCGTGTTTAAATCTCGTGCCATAGTCGACGCAGGGTTATAACGATTCAAAAAATTTTCTTCAATCCACTGTTTCGGAACCACTTCGTCTTCATTTTGTGGATTTGGGTTAATATTTCTTATTCTATGCTCTCCCATATCACTTTGCCCCTGCATAGTGCCCCCCTCAAGTGAAAGTTTTGAGTTTGCTGCAAAATAAACATACGCTCGATTCACCAAGTCATGATCTTCTTCTGGCCATCTCACGTTTTTTATCAAATTCCCGTTCATATCCAAATCACTTTCACCGACACTTTTTGAATCTACGTAGCCTTTTGTCGCTGCGTCGCCTTTGTCAACAGGGGGCAAAAGATTTTTAATCGGATTATTCTGCGTATCAACTGGATCACCTTTATTGGAAAGTTTTTCATTGACATATTTCTTTCGCACAGCATCAGTTGGACCTTGTGATTAGCCGAGATTAGTTATAGTTTTTCCATTCATGTTAATCATTTGGCCTTTTCGCAAAAAAATTATTATTTATGTATCTGAGTGAGACCCTCGAATTACTGTTTGACTTGTCGTAGGACTTCGTCCGAATTTATCAACTGGCATCTTTATTATAACGGTGGATTTTTTTTACCAACAACTGTTAATTATGTCTTGAAGACCTCTGCCATTTTGCATCTGCTTCAAAACGTGAAGACAAAGATGACCACAAAATACTTGTTGCTTAGGCTGTATTTGCTCAGTTGGATAGAAAATGTCACCATCAAGGTACTTGTTCAACTCAGTTGGTGGGGGCAATCCGAACGAGTCAAAATACCACTTATCATTTCCACGTTTGAACCACGCAACCCAGTGTGTCCCGTTTCCAGAAGAATCATCAAGGTTCATAACTGCGCATTCATGTCTTTTTGGTTTCTTTGGCAAAGTGTCTCGCAAGAAAACACCTCTAAAGTTTTTGAAATCAATTTTTTTAACAGCGTCTAGTATTTCAAAGTTGCTCAGAGGCTTGTTTGGTAAAATCACATTCTCAACTTGAATCATTTATTCTAAATATTTTTTTCTGGGAACAGTTCATCAAATTTTATGTATGTTTCATTTCGTTTTGTCGTTTGAGAAAGAATATTCTCAAACTCGGCTTCAGAAATTTTGTTGTCAGTCAACGCCTTCGAAATCATGTTACGAATTGAGTTAAGCTGCAGCTCAATCAAAGTTTTTTGCTTCTCATGTCTCTGAATTTTGTTGAAAAGGAATTTTTCAATTACTTTCAGAAAAATTGAAGCACTTCCAAAAAACACGTTCAATCCACGTAAAACCTTCCCAGAAATAGTTCCGATGATTCTTCGAAATTTGACGAAAACCCAACGTTCAGGAGAAACATACAAAACTGAAAAATCAAAAGGCAACCAAAAGTTAAAAAGTTCAGCAAGCAATGATATTTTTTTTATCATTGCAGAGTGTTTGAGTTTAAGGATGGAAAGTATACTTGATGAAAATGTACCACAAATTAATACTAGTATTCTTCAACCAAGTCAACCAAGTAAGTATGTCAGAACACCTAAAAGTAGTACTAAAAGTGGATTTAAACGATTTAATGAGTGGCTGTTACGATTTGTGCCGACACCAGTAAAAAGACCAATCAACAAGGAGTTTGAAGCTTTTAAGAAAAAAGTCGTGAGTTGATATCCTAAACAATTGAAATTTGAAGAAAGCAAACGATCAGCTTTGAAAGGGTTCGCAGTTCATCATAGTATCAAACCACCAAAAGATGAAAAGTTTGATCCTAAGACGTTTTTGATGACTGTTAAACAAAAAGCTATGGAAAAATTAAAACCTCAGACAAAGGTAAGACTTGTTTTGATAGCAAGAATGGAACGAATTCTCCCAACTACAAATGGTGAGTCTATTATTGAAATGAAAAATTTTCAGTCAAAAACGATGATTATTTTACCATCAACTGATTTAAATGAGTTGTGGACAGAAATGACTGAAATAATTTTAGAAAATATTGCAGTTTTTCAAATGATTGGATCTGGGTGGACATTTCACTCAATTGTGAGTCTTGATATTCACACGGCGAGATATAAGCCCTTGAGAGGAGGTACTTATGTGAAATTACCAAAATATCTAGCAAGTAAAAAAGCATTGATAAACATGAAGTTTAGAAATGAAAATAAAACTGATAATCAATGCTTTAAATGGTGAGTTGCAAGGGCGTTGAATCCTGCTACAGATCATCCTGAAAGGATTACAAAGCAATTAAAAGAATAATCTGAAACATTAAACTTTAAAAATATAAGCTTTCCATCGAAACTGAAAGATATAGATAAATTTGAGAAACAAAATCCCACTATTTCCTTAAATGTTTTAGGATATGATGATGAAAATAAGATATATCTTTTGAGGATTTCTAATAAAGATGAAAGACTACATGACATAAATCTTCTACTGCTGGAAGATAAGCATTATGTGTTAATAAGCAACATGTCAAGACTTTTAACCAGTCAAAAGACTAGACATACAGAAAAAAGAAATTTCTGCTTGAGGTGTCTTAATTCTTTTACAACTGAGGAGGTTTTAAAAAAACATAATAAATAAAAGAATGGAGTGGTTAAGATAACTCTACCAAAAAAGGAACAATTTTAGAATTCAATAATTTCAACCGATCAAATAAAGTTCCAATTGTAGTCTACGCAGACTTTGAATGCTTCACAAAAAGAATTCAAAGTAGTCGACCTGATTTAGACAAATCGTTCACTGAGAAGTATCAAAAACATGAACCTTCTAGATTCTGCTATTATATACTTAAAAATGGTGAACCTGTTAAACAAGCTCTTTATTCTCAGCGAGAAGATGGTGAAGACATAGCAGGGATTTTTATAGATCCGCTTGAAAAAGACCTAGACAGAATTTGGTCATTGGAAAAAAAGCCGATGGTTATGAATGAAAAAGATAAAATCGATTTCGAAAATGTAAAACTTGCTATCTTTGTAAAAAAACATTCGCTTCTAATGATAAAAAGTGTAGAGATCATGATCATAAAACTGGTAAATATCGTGGAGCTGCCCATAATAAATGTAATTTACTTTATCAAGAGCCACAACATATACCGATTATTTTTCATAATCTTTCTGGCTATGATGCTCATTTGTTCGTTAAGAACTTGGCGAAGACACCGGGAAGATTAAATTGTATCCCAAAAACAGAGTAAAATTATATAAGCTTCTCAAAAAAGATTTATGATAAAGAGCAGGAAAAAGAAAAATTTGAGATTAGATTTATTGACAGTTTTAGATTCTTGCAATCAAGTTTGGAGAAATTAATGAATAGTCTAGAAAAAGAACAGTTCACTCATCTTCAGAAAACATTTGATGAAGAAGAATTGTTAAGACGAAAAGTAGTTTTTCCATATGACTGGTTTAACAGTCTGAGTAAATTTGAAGACACTCAATTGCCTCCAAAAGAGGAGTTTTACTCAAAGTTGAACGATAGCGATATATCACCTGAAGACTTTAAGCATGCTCAAAAGGTTTGGGATCGTTTTAAGATGAAACGTTTTCGTGAATATCATGATCTATATCTTCTCACAGACGTAGTTTTACTTGCGGATGTCTTTGAAAATTTTAGAGACGTTTGTTTAAAAAATTATGAACTTGATCCTTGTTGGTATTATTCAGCGCCTGGACTAGCATGGGATGCATGTTTAAAAAAGACTGAAGTTCAACTTGAATTATTGAGTGATCCAGACATGCTATCCCGATGATAGAGCAGGGGATACGTGGGGGAGTCTCTATGATTTCAAAACGATATGCAAAAGCAAATAATAAGTATATGGTGGATTTTAATTCAGAAGGAAAATCAAAATTTATTCAATATCTTGATGCTAACAACTTGTATGGTTGGGCAATGAGTCAACCATTGCCGGTTAGTGACTTCAAATGGACGAAAGAAAAAGATTTAGACAATTGGGAAGAATTAGGATGCATTCTTGAGGTTGATTTAGAGCATCCAAATGAACTTCATGATCTTCATAATGATTATCCTCTTGCTCCGGAGAGGATTACTGTAAATAAAGTGGAAAAACTTATCCCTAATTTAGAGGACAAGAAAAAACTTATATTACATTGTAAAAATTTAAAACAGTATTTAGACCTTGGCTTAAAATTAACAAAAATTCATCGTGGGATCTCCTTTAACGAAAAAGCATGGATGAAGCCTTACATAGACTTGAATGCAAAACTAAGAACAGAATCCACCAACGGTTTTGAGAAAGATTTCTTCAAACTGATGAACAATTCAGTATTTGGAAAAACTATGGAGAATATTCGCAACAGAGTTGATATAAGACTTAGAACAAGTGAAAAGTCTGCTGAAAAGCTTGTTTCAATGCCTAATTATGAACGAATAACAATCTTCAGTGAAGATCTTGTTGCAGTGCATATGCAAAAAACAAAAATCAACTTTAACAAGCCAATTTATCTTGGGATGTGTATTCTGGATTCGTCAAAGACTCTCATGTATGAAATTTCATTAAAACTACATCAAGAAAAAATCAATCAAAAGCAAAGTTGTTGATGACTGATACTGACTCATTGATGTATGAAATGCATACAGAAGACTTCTTCAAAGATATTCATGAAGATATATCAGATAAATTTGATACATCAAACTTTGAAAAAGATCATTCATCTGGAATTAAGAGAATGAATAAAAAAGTCCCTGGGATGATGAAAGATGAATGTGGTGGGAAGATCATATCTGAATTTGTAGGTCTACGAGCAAAATTTTGTGCCTACAAAAAGGAAGGAGATGGAGAGAATAAATGTAAAGGTGTAAAAAAAGGTGTAGTAAAAAATAATATTTCATTCGATGATTATAAAAATTGTCTTTTCAATGACAAAGAACAGCGAAGAACTATGAACATAATCAGAAGTCGACAGCATGAAATATTCACAGAGACGATCAACAAGGTTGCTCTCTCAGCTCAGGATGATAAGAGAATCATTCTTCCTGATCAAATAAATACACATGCATGGGGATATCTGAGCAAAAAATAGAAACACTCATGGAGCCAAAGGGAAATTAATATGGGGGTCCTAAAACATACAGGGATCAAAGGGGAAATAATATGTGGACCGTAGGAAATTAATATGTGAACCGTAGGAAATATGTTGGTCCTAGAACATACAGGGGTCAAAGGGGTTTCCCCCAGAACATACAGTTGGACACTACTCGTCGCATTTAAGCAAATCTTTAATCCTTGGCAGATGTCTTTGACTGACCATTTGGTGTGGCTTGATATATGTGCCCACAACTCTATAGTCTGTGCAGAACGACATCAAGTGCCAGTTCTACAAGGATTTTTGTAAATAGCGAAACCACGTCGAATGAAGCCATAATTTCAGCCTGGTTGATACTTAAATTGCGGATTTCGTTTACAAAATCTTCTGCATTGCGAACGTGATGTACGCTTTTTCCCACAAGATGTTTGATAATTCGTGCGATTTCTCTAGATAGGTTGTATGTGGCCGATCCAATGAATGAGACGATGGGACGCAATGGAACTGCATCTTTATGCACCTTCGGCAATCCGTGCAGTCTTGGAATATCAGCACGGCGCCACCTGGAGCGCACACAGTTTATAACACCCGTGCTCGCATCCCACGGCATTTCGTTTTTAGCCCTGATGAAGACAGTTGTATCAACTGTCGAAACGTTGGCAAGTTTTTAACGCGTTTTTATGTTTTTAGCGCCAGTAGAGCCTGATTAAAGTTTGTTTATCGAAGTCCTGGCGTCTCCGAAGTAGAAAGACGTTAGTATCTAGGAGGGGACCCGGAGCCGGAATATCTCTCAAATGGCCATAACTCCGGCTCCGGTCCAAAATTTTCAGCTGAACTCCGGCTCCTTCTGATTTTTAATTTGAGCTCCGGCTCTGGGCAAAATGCCCAGCTCCGGTGCTCCGAATCCGTAGGCCTGGATTATTTTCACAAGACTTCTGAACGTAATATTAGCGTCGTAATAAGGCGTTGTACAAATTTATTATGGTAATCTCAAAGGAACAGTGATGAAAAATTCTTGTTACAACTAAAGAAGAAAACCGATTTCATTGTTGTACGTAGCAAATTTCAACGCGTAGACTCGATGCGGGTGTGAAAATTAATGAATGAAAAATATCTAAATGAAGTCTTGAACAAATTATTTTCGACTTTGTGACATGTGACACTTAAAGTTACCATCCGGAAAATATAATTTTTGTACATAAAACTGGAAAACGAGAAGTCGAAAAATTCACTAAATCCCAGGAATTCCCGTAACCAGGATCCCGGTTTTCGAACCCAACTTACAACCATGGCAATATTATCACACGGATGAAGGATTCATTACCACGGGCATTAGATTTACCCAAATATCATTCCGCAGCAGTTTACGATTCAATTGTTTTCCTTGCGAAATGAATATGTGTTCAATGCACCAGCACAAAGCTTCGTCCGTTGTGTCACTTTAGTTACTCCTAATTTTCCATTGCACGATCTCGACTGCACAAGATTTACTTCACTGTGGTACACAGCCTCCAAAACATATGGTCCAAACCTTCACACCCAATCATGGTGACTACTCAATTGTTTAAAAAGAGAACTTGTGCATGTGGTAGCCACGGATAACAAACCAGAAATTTTGCCCTAAACCATTTTCTTGCGCCCCGAAGCATAGCCTCCTTTTAGTATTTCCAAACATTGAAGCTAACCAATTTTTTGTCTTCACCTTCCGGTATAAATGCACCATGCATCAATTTTCTACAAAGCCCTCTTTATGAAACTTACAGTACCTCACAACACAGAAAAAAAGGTTTTAGTTTTGAAACCTCACACTCCATGTATCTGAATAAGATTGTAGGGCTGACGAAGCGTAGTTAGTGTTACGTGAAATCGATTTCCAATTAAAAATTTGCTGATTGGTTCAAACATTTCACCTGTGCGGACACCAGTTACTTGAAAATTACGAAAACAGAAAGCCATTATCTCACAAACATTTGCCAAACTTGTTACCGTCTGCGACGGTTTTCCGAAGAAAAATACGATATTACTGCCATGTGACATGCCAGAAGCGAAGGCAAAGTTATGCAGAGTTAAATGTTTTTCTGCTGTATTGCAAAGAACTTGTTCTTTCATCACAGCCGCAGAGGAAGAAAAGGGTTGGTGGTGCGAAACATTTTTCACCGATTTTTCTGATGTTGGCCAAAAAAGAGAAAGAAGTGCTAAATTACCGCCAATGAAAAAGACAAAAGTTGACATTAGTCTTTCAACACGATAGACGATTGTAAGCTAATCCTTGAGGGGCACATGACTACCATATTACCTTTCCAAGGTTACATACAAGACCAGGTTAACATTTGTTTAGAAGATAACATTAAGAGGGTTGCAATTAACTTTGTATAACCACTGTGCTTGATCTCAAAAATATCACATAAGTTGTTTTTTTTTAAATGTGATAGATATGTCAGCTGCCAGACTTCTAATAAAACTTTTTTAATTATTCAAAATATGCGACCGAGTTACATTAACTTGTAAAGTGTGGGGTCCAGTTGCAAACCCTGCGCCTCATCTATGACTATGCTTTTCATTACCGCATAAAACTTCCTGATGAAATCATGAAACCTCATCGAAGAGCCTCACGTCACCCTTCAAAGCCCTCAGCAAACGGTTTTCTTTACCTCATTAAACTTTGTCCTGGAGACGCTCAGGAGGCGCCTTGCGAATCTTCGGCTCTAAGCTTACAAGACATCACATGATTTCAGATGCGCTGTTGTGGTGGTCTTCGACACTAAATGGTAATACAAATTGTGCAAGAGGCGATCATAGTATAACAACTTTCCACGACTTGATCACATAGGCGTAGCCAGGGGGGCCAAGGAGGCCGAACACCCCAAAATTTTAAGCACATCTTGTCATTTCGCGCTTTGAGTGGCGGTGCCCAAACAAAATCCTGCTGCTCGCTGAAGTCAAAAAGATTTGCCCCCTAAACTTTTGAGCTGGCTACGCTACTGCTTGATCAGCGCCAACAGGAGGCAGGCGTTCCATTGAGCTCTTCAACTGATGCAGTGGTCACTTATAAACAAGAAGCTTGTATCGCTTTATAACCGATTCCAGTTTATTGGGCGAAAAACAAAAACGGCGTCAAGAGCAGAGAAACGTAGTAGAGGATGAATTGCACGTGCATAGGGTCGCGTGCAGTTCGCAGCTTAAGCGTCAACGAAAAAAAAACAGAGACAATTTGCACGAAAAGAAGAAAGAGTGACGAATTGCGATTGGAACGGGGGAGGTGCACTGGTCAAAACATACACAGTGGGAAGAAAAACACGGGGCAGAGGAAGGTCAGCCTCACGACCTTCAAATCAAAAAGATCCAGATGAAGAGCTATCTAGCGTAAGCAACACGCTGCGTTGTCTATTGGTTAAGTTGTTTGTATTTGCTTGGGTATCAGACAAAACAGCGAGTTATTCCGTGAAAACCGTCGAAAATGGAAAATCAGTGGGAGCGCAGTGGGCGTAACGCTGACCAAGTCCAAAGCCAGCTTCCACGATTTTCACTGCGACCTGACAAAACTAAATTCGAAACCTCCCGCAGAGAAACACAAATTAAGTTCACCAAAGCCGTTCTTGCAAGCTGGACGCAGACGTCACTTCAGAAACGCAAAAGCAAAGCAGGTCCCGTTGTTCCCGGTGATTCAACCACTCAAGAAATGTGCGAAAGCTGTCGGGCCGCAACAAAAGGTAAGTAGAACGCGCACGACAATCGAGATGACTGTAAGGAAAGGTGTGCAAGAACGAAAATGCATCTTTTGCGCATTTGAGTGGAGCCGTGATTGTCCCGATCACCTCCCGCACTGTCTGGCAGCTTGTTGCGCGATGAGCCGGAGCAGAATCGTTTTCCAAGCGTCTCGTGCGCCCCAGCCTGTCTGTTCCAGAGCAGGGGTAGCACGCCCCTGCGACAAACCTCAAAACACAACGCTGCTTTCGCGCGTTGCGTTGGCGCGACGAAACGGCGTCAGCCTGCCGGCCATGTTGCTGAAGAAGCCGGCCGACTTCTCGCCGCTACCGTTCAGTGGCAAGTTTTTCGTCTTGGTGGAGACGTCGCCTGCGGCGCCCTGCAGCTGCGTGGCCATCTTGACTCGCTGGCGATAGCTCAGAGGCATTCTGAGCGACGTCGATTCTGAAACGAACACGTCGTTTTCACTCATCTGTAGTTTGACAATCATTTAACGTCGTTTTCACACAACACACGCATAGATGACGCCTGCACGGTGAGTCGGTTGCACATAGGGTTGAGCGAATTTGAAAGTTTTTCAAGGACATTTTGTCGTTTTGTGATTATTTCAATTTTATTTCATGCCTACTTCGAATGCTTTTTAGATGTAGGCATGTAGTACGTATAGGAGTGAAAAGTGTTCTTGAATAGATTACTTTTTGCTACACAACTGTTTCAGATGGAACAAATCTACATGTTATTCTGTTCAATTACATTGTTTTAATCTTGGTTCTTGAGTGTTCAATGTAATCAATGATTCAATAACGAACGTTTTTCACAACTGTTCAAGACCTTAAGGACGCCGGAAAACACTCAAGGACAACAAAACGTCTTTTTAAGAATCAAGGACATAACCAGTTTTGATGGAAAACTCAAGGAAAATCCTTAGCGCTCAAGGACGTCTGGCAACCTATTTACACATGATACCCAGCACCGCTGTTTGCTGCTGTGATATGTAAGCCGCTTGATCGCATATTACAGCACCGGTGAAGAAATAAGAGTTGAGTCTTTGAAACATTCCAAAGTTATGTTTTTATTGGACAGACCAAGGTGTTGTCTTCTTCAAATAAGTGGCAGTGATACATTTTAACACGTAAAATATACGTTGCAGGACACTTGCCAATCAAGTATCAAATCCACTTGAACTTTTGCTTTGTTTATAAGTTGAAACAATTGGAAACAATGGAATGAGTTGAAAAAATTAGAAACGAAGTTAATGGGATAGTCAAAGTAATCGAGTTAAAAAGCATTACAACGTTAGTAATGCTCTTACTGAAAATCACAAAATCTGCCTGACAAGCAGTCTTGCCGCATACCTTTTGGTTTCCTTAAAGCTGGCACAGCAGATTGTTGCACCAGTGCATCCTCGGCAGGCGAAAGGCTGATGCGTTCTTTTACGGCACTGAAACAAGAATTCATAAATAGTTGAGGAACTACTTGCAAGTTTAACTTAACGAAAACCAAAAAAACAAATTTTTGTTATAGTTGCAATTTAAGATCCCAAGCTTCGCAGCTAACGGATTAGTTCCTCCGTTTTCGTCAAATAGGAATAAAACAAAGCGTAGAAAGTCGCATTGTTTTAAAGTGTATCCAGTGGTAGAGACAACGTTCACAATCTAAACTCAAGTGAACAAACCGATAAAATGTACATTACATGGGTCATGCTCTACTCAAGTCTTACATTTTTCTTTCTTCTTCGAACGCCTTCGACCACCTCTGGTACTCCTCGTCGTTTTTGCAAAGGAGCGCGACCGTCTTTCCACCAACGTCTGTCATAACCCAACCGCGCTGTGATGACGTACAGTTGGGCAGCACGTCACTTGCTGTGAGCGAGTTGCTGCGCGACGAGTCGGAAGCGAGGTCAGTGGCGACTGTTTCGTCAAGGTTTATTCTGCGCTTGTAGTAAAGCAAGTCTCTGCGCAGTATATCCTGCAAATAAGAATATAAAAACTAAGCTACTGACGACCTATCTCTGCCCCTCAGTTTTCACTGCTAGTGCTGTGGATACTGGCCAGGCTCCATTAAAGCTGTTCGTTTACTGAAGACCGCGTTGATTACCACGAACTCTTTGTACATCACAAACGGGTAAATGGTGAACATCGCCAGGCTTAAGGTGGATGTTACGACCAGACCAGTAGTCTCGTCCCAATTTATGACGCGCGAAATTCCTGAAAAGTCCGATTTAATTGACAGGCTAACTTCTTTCCAGCAAATAAATGGATACCATCGCAACATGCGCTTTCACTGTCTCGGCGTCATACGTCACAACCACCGTAAGACGTTAATTATTACCATAAACTACCACGAAGCTTTTGACAAGCATGAAATAAACCATCCAGAAACCAGCGAAGAGGAGGTTGTTTGTAAATGAATCAACAGGTTTGTTCAGTATTTCGGGACATAGCACGAGTCGCGACAACCTTCTTGAAGATGCGGTTTGAACAAGACACACTTCTATCCCGAGAATGAACAATCTTGGAGAAAATGAGGCACTTTCTCGGCAACTCCAAAGCGAAGGTGTTCTGTGGAAGCAAAGTGTACAAACCTTTTTGCAGAGGATGAGTTGGTGATCGAAGAGGAAAGCCATCCGGACCTTGTTTTTCGATTGAGAAACAGTGTAGATCTCTCCAGAATGCACCAACTCTCTGCTCCGAAGCAAAACGTCCTCATCCTGTGATGCAAAAGATTTAATGTTAGCTCAAAGCATGCTACACCAAATTCGAAACCGTTGCTCTTTTTCTAATCATGATTGATTTCCATTGCTGCCAACTAACTGCGGGCGGGTTACCCATGAGGAAAAACGTACTTAACAAAAGCTTATAAAATATGTACATTCAAGCAAATTTTTTAAGAATTCGACTCTAAAGAAAAATGATTGCTTCGTCAAGTGTTATAATTTTACAGCGGAAACGACATTACCTGCCAGTTCAGTATTGTCGACTGCCACATCGAGATCTTCTTAATGTTTTCCATTTGCCTTTTTCTCTCGTTTATCATTCCGGCAACATCTTTCATCACTTCCAACGCCGCCACGACGTCACCGTGGTCGGAGTGCTCCGCGTGCGTGTATTTCAGTAACTCGGCCAGCTGCACATTAATTTTCAAAAAAATTAACTTTGGCGCAGGTTGGTTCTTTTCCTGCGGCGCTTGCAGTCGCCAGCTTGACAGGCGGGAGACTTTTCCCCTCGTCACGCGCCTTAATGACAATAGTCGTAACTCACAGTGACTGTAGAAGTCGCGTAGCTACCAACCCAAGTTATGTCACGCATGTGTGTTCGCTTTTGCGAAGAATTTCGTGCAACGTTCCAAATCGGTGCTTCTCTACCTACTCATCGCAGCGGCATGCTACAAAAACCTGAACATTTTCCCGGCGCAGTTTGCCGCAATTAATACAGTATATATCCTTAAGAATGTCACTTTTTTAATGTGATGACTGCGCCTGTTTTCGCAAGCAAATCAAACTGATGCGTGGTTCCATTGATGTTAAGCCGCATTTCGTCGTCATTCTCAATACCAGGAACTCTATATTTTTTTGCTTCTAATTTCAGTCAGTGCCGAAAATCCATACTCGCAAAGCCATTAAGCTGCAGAAGGTGAAAGAATTTTGACCACTTACGAGCTGATCAGTGGAAAAGCGTCCCTTGGGGTCAGCCAAAATTTATTTATACTCCTTTGGGAAAATGTTCATTGATAGAAAATGTTTCGTAGATCTATGCGTTGTTTTTTCTTCTTTGATAGAAAGATTGGTTGCTGTTTTTTTTCGAATGGAAAACTTGCCATTTATAGTCCTTTACTCCGATTTCTGGGAAGTTATTCAGAAGTGATAACTGCGCACTTTCTCTGATCTTGCTTTGGTCTTTTTCGTCATTTCACATGTTAAGCTTTTGCATACAACTTTGCTGGACTGAAGATGCGTCGCTGACGCGAAATCGATTTCCTAGCATAGCAGTTTGCGATCAGATTCGGCTGCGTCATCCTTGTGGTGTCTTGATGCTGAAATGTGTATATCAGTCAGTGTGTTCATATTTCTGCAGTCACCCTTACTTCACCGGAGATTCATGATGAACCGCAGGAAGCGCATCGAAAATTCTTTTTCCACGAAATCATTTTTTCGCCAAATGAAGTTAATGCTGATTTGCTTCAATTATATATTTGGGTGGCCCTTGTAAACTTAAATTTAAACTATTCAGTCTGAAAGAAACTGAAGTTTCTCAACCACGAGAGCTCATCGCGAATAGAAAACCCAGTATTTTTTTTTTAATTTATACGAAAGAAATAATTTAAGGTTTCAGTTGGGACATATGCTTCAACACTTTTCCTCGCAAAAACCAACGAAGCTCCGCATGATCCAACAATCATTCGTATTCTGAATTCATCGCTTCACAAGATTTATAAAAAATTAGACTTCGAACAGATTTTACTTTTAATATGAGGCTGAAAACCATTGCTGCTTCCAGCAAACGTGCCATGCACATTCCAAACATTGGCGGCACACATCAAAACTCTCGCGACACACAGATTGAGAAACACTGTTCTAAACAGAGCTCGGAAATATTTTTATATCACCACTCGAAGCACTAATTCATTCCCAGTACATCGAACCTTTAACATGCTGCGTACCTGAAGGGGGTATTTGCATATTTTCTGAACAGGCGTCAGCAGGAACCCGTCGAGGGGTATGTCAATCATCTTCTGCAGCAACCGGCAAGCTTCCAGAAAATGGACGTATTTTTTCAGGATCAACATCCCGGAAAGTTGTGCCAGCGCTTGAGGGTGGTTGTTGCAATAATCGGAATAAACGCCGAAACCCTCTTTCTGCAAAGCAGCTTTTGTGTCACAAAAGTGCACTTAAAAAAAACAACAACAAAAAAAACAGGCAGACTAGTTTTATGTGGTTGAACTGTTTCTTGCTCTATAAGACCGTTATAGCAGAGCGCAGTCTACAGGAGATCAACGTAGCATAACAGGCCGAACGCGAAATCGCCAACTCGCCGGAAGCGACAGCACAGCGAACGCTCGGTTACTTAAACTTATGTCAATGCACGAATAAACTACTGTGTTCCGATAATACACTTGCTTCGTTTTGCTGCGGCAGCTCAAAACGTCAATCTCAACAAAACACACAAACAACTTTAAACGGCAGCGGCAGAACGGTAAATTTTCAGTCAAAAGAGCTTTCAGCCGATTGAAATCTACCGCGTTTGATCACCGCATTTTCCTTGTTATTGCTTTGCTGTGCTGTGCTGTGCTGGTTTCGATCGACGCTCGATAATACCCAACAACTTGTCGAGCTCGATTGCGAGCATGACGTACGAGAATAAATTTATTGTCAGTTTTGGTTCCTTGTCACGCGCGTTCTGATTACTCGGGAAGCATGACCTTTTTTACCCTTATCATGTGATAGTGCATTGTTAAAAAAACACGGCGAAAGGCCATTTTCGCAGAATTATAAAATAAAATGTCGTAATTGATTGGCGTGGAAACACGATTTGACAATAAAGAGTAGGCCCGGCACTACTGTTCGAAATACTTGCCGATCTCGATGACAGTAGCCATGGCAATGTTAAGTGGTCCAACTCTGGGAATTATTAAGGTGAATTTATAGAGGGGTTTGTATGGGGTTCACAGAACAAGCTGACATATCTAAAGGTTTTAGTCGTGACGGGGTCATGCTCAAATCGAAAGTGCTGTACAATGCAATGCAACAGTGGCCAACATGGCCTGCATAGCTCAATAAACTTACATGTTCAACAAACACGTGGCCGAGTTGGGAGGCGTGGATGCACGACCGGTCTACGGCCGCTTCCAACGTTGTGTAGAAGCCTTTCTGAAATTGATAGACCTGTTCAATGTTGCCGAAGAGCGTGGCGATCTGCTCATCCGTGAACATGTCCGGGCGCTTCCGGCACCTGGCCAGGTAACCCTGCGATTGAAGACAATTTGTCGCGTTTCAGCTGGAATCATAATGATCGTTCTCATTACAACTAACCAAACCTAGCAGTGCCTACGTTAAGGAAAAACGCAATAACCATAAAACAAGGTGTATTCTTGAATGTAAAACAGTGACATTAATTTGCATGCAAGTCCTTACACAAAAGCTATAGATCTGAACAGGGCCGCAACCGGCGGATATTTTCGGGGGTAGAAAAATGACTGTGACTTGTTGTTGTACCTAACAATTAGATACTGTATGTTTGTGAAACTTTCGGGGTGGAATTGCCCGGTTGACCACTTACCCACCCCTGGTTGCGCGCCTGGATCTGAATGTAAGTAGTTATACCGTTCATAATATACATCGATTGCAAGCTAAATTGAGACAAAATTGTCCGTAACATGTTTTCACAGAGTAAGGGCATAAGGTGGCGCTACTAACCTCAATCACGTCCTTCAGATGACCGACGTAAACTTTCTCTGAATTGATGATCTCATTAACAACATTCATTCTTATCGTGTCTCGATTGAGTGAAACTTTCCTGGCTGGAGAGGGCGTAGCAACTGAGACACTGTGCTTTGCCAAGAAGGTGGCCTGCTTTTTCCTATCAGTTCTCGGACTGCTGGGCCCTGATTTCAAGGGCCGGCCACAGGCTGCGCAGTGGACGGAGCTGTTGGAATGGCGGCTTGAACACTGGCAAAGATCACTTGAGGCGGAACTAGCTGGGCGCAAAGGATCCCGGGGTGTCATTGACGATTCATCGTCTGTGGGAGAGTCTGGCGATGGTGTGATGATGATGTCGATTTCATCGTTAAATTGCTGATTTACCAAAATCTGCAACACATTTTCGAACCACGTTAAAAACTTATAACGCGTCGAGTTAAACCAAACTAAGCGAAAGTAGTGCTTTTTGGCGTCAAAACATAGGTGGGAGAAAAAACTCCAAAGGTTTAGAAAACCAGAAAAAAAGATTTTAAGTTCTTGCAACTTCAAGCGTTTTTTCAGTTTGACGGGCAATCGGTGTTTGAAGCCACCATTGCTGCGGCTGTGGTTTCTTTGTTGCAGCGATAAATGTCGCGTTGAACCTGTCCGCGATGATAACATCACGTCGCGTTGAACCTGTCCGCGATGATAACATTCCTCGTATCAGTGCTGTAAAGATAACGTGCGAAGCAAAATAATGCCGCAAACGCACGTGCTTGGCGTTTATTACATACACAGACTGTGAAACCTGTCAAAACCTAACAGAGGGCAGCAGCCGATGCTGTTGGAAACTTTCTACAAATATTCAGTCAATCGGAAACAAACAACTGTTTTCCTTGCTCTAAACTACAAATAAATATACTTTTATTGTACTGACCCTCACAAACGTGGCCGGAAACCAGCCTTCGCGGCCGTCCAGTTGACCCCACCACCAGTCCTCGTTGCCGAAATCGGTTACGCGTATCACGTCGCCAACTTTGAAGCCCAGCTCCTCGTTGTCCATTGTCACGTGATCCCAGAGCGCCTCGACCACCACCACGTCTTGATTTTGCGCTTGAGCAGCGTTATCGTCGCACTGCAAGAAACGAAGGAGTCCTTTGTCTCGTCGCTGTGATTGCGGCGCTTATTCTTCGGCAACTTAGCGCGTCGATAAACCTCTACGGCAGAAGATTAATGCGCGCGACGTCGTCGGTGATATAGATCGAACGAAGTTAGTAACAAGGACCAAAAAAGGCTTTCGTTTCTTGAACTCGGGAAATTCCTTCCCGAAAGTACGAAAATGCCCCATTACGATTTTTTCGTAATCTTACGATTTATTTCAACACAGTTTAAGTTGATCTCGCGTTGCTTCGCGCAATTCCTTCAGGCTACATTAACAGCAAAGCCATGGTTTATTTGTAACTGAGTAGTTTTTTCCACACCAACTACACTCACATTCTACTCCATTAACAAACAAAGCTGTAAATGCGCATGAAAGTTTAATCCTGTTCTGTCGGAGATTATTTCGTCATATATGAGGTTTTTCTCTTCCCATGAACAACAATAAGATTATCCAGTGCTAATAACTGCATGGATTTTTTAATTTCGCAAACGCCGTAAATGACCTCTATAAAATGAACTGATTGCAACCGACGGGTAGCACCGCTGGGAAAACGACGAGAAGTTCCAAAGCCCTAGGCCTGCACATGTGTACATGCAAAGGCTTTTGCCCTAATTGACTTAAGCAGCGCGTGATTCTTTGTTGGTGACTCATTCAGCCCGACGGTGTGCATGGAATGATCAGCTCAGGGCATAACGAATCAGCCGAACTGTGCTTCAAAAACTGTTAAAGTACCGGAAGCAAGTCAATTTCTCTCAGTCCTTTAAAATAACAATCTTTTTCACAGATACAGGAGTAGATTTTTTTATTCCGCGATCTTGGTGAGTGGTCCCTTTGTGTAAATCAAACCGGTTAAACCATTTTGCTATTCATTAATGCCTAAGAGCAAACAGTTGTCTTTCCCGGTCTTGTCGTCACAGTTAGCTCACTATTACCCTTCTTTATTATCAGACAGAGTTGCAACCAATCAAAAAGTAACCTAAGAAAACTGAGCAACACAGTTTCAGCGCTACGTTGTCTTCTTCTGCAATTAAAAAATCAGGCTTGGGACGTGAAATCCTAGTCGTAGGGGCCAAAAATCGTAGATGGCTGTAGCGCAGGGGTGCAAAAATGCAGTCACGCACTCGGGCCGCGCGACCAAAAACTTGGGAGTGCACGAACGCGATTTGCAGCGACGCAGCAGTGCCTAGTCTATAATTTTAAGTGCAATATTATCACAAAGCTTATATGTGCAGGGACGTAACGAGGGGGGCAAGGGGGGGGGGATTCCCGGACGCCCAATCACTGCGGGGGACACCGAAAATCGCCTTGGTTGCCCACGTAAATCACTGAAACAGCCTACTTGATGAAGTCAGCTTGAAATCTATTTCGTACGCAAGTTACTATTACCATTACGAATTAATTTCCAAGCCAACGCAATCAAAAACTTACTTCTAACCAATTTTCTGAACTAAAATCATACATTTTACAACTCAAAAGTATTCTTCACACTGATGTATTATATTTTACACAATGACGTTTAGCTCTAAAAGCGAAAACCTCAAACAGCAGCAATTGGCATAAACACGCTGCCGTTTGTTCGCAGGCCACCTTCCCATGCGGCAATTGGTTACCTTCCGCGAATTCGATTGCAAGAAAACTTCCTCCTCGTCTGGTTCAGAATTCTTCGTGTACGCGCCTTTCCGGGTCATCGTCTCGTACCCGGACTCGTTCGAGATGCCTGCGCAAAGAGCCATTCCGTTACTTGACTGCGCGTGCCAAGAACGGCACACCCTAGTTGATAAAGAAGAAAAAGTGCTGAAAAGCGCCGGATGTTGGACGACAATGTCCGAGCAGCGCTTAAGCTTGAATGGAAATGTTACTGCGTCTGCACAAGTTCATGCTTTTGTTGAAGTAGATCGGCACAACAGAAACAATTGGTCGGGTATTCCAAAGAAACGCCGGCGCTGATCAAACTGTGCTGCTGTGTTTGCAGAACAACTTTCCACCATACACGCCACATTGTGCTTTAAAAGGTAGCGAAATTTTAAACATAACAGAAAGTCTAAGTACGAAAAGTAGTTACTAACACCACATACAATCGGCAAAAGAACCAGAAACAACTTGCGGACTTACAACTGCGATTGGCTGCTTTTGTTTTGTTTTTTACACGTCTTTGGCACCGTTCAAAAGCTGTGGTCGCCGGGTAGCGGGCGGAAAGATCAAATGCACTGTCATTTTCGCTGTCGCTTTCCCAGCCCGTGCTAACTACCGTTCGAGAAGTGCCCGAGTCACGATGACTTGCTGACCTGGCGATCAGCGGCGTGTAAATGCCAGCAAGCTTGCAATGCTTCTTCAAGTCGAAGCTGCGACGAACGAACAAGTCCCGGATGATGCTGCCGTCGCATTTGGCACTCGACTGTGCAACGCAGCTGACCGATTGCGACAGTTCCCGTCGCGGGCTGTAAACCTCATTGCTGCCAAAGCAACTGTCCGCTGTCGTCACGAACGAGGTTGACCCAATCTGGGAATTCGCTCGAGACAACGCAAACTGACTTTTCTTGGCAAAGCTTCGGAAAATGGACTGCGATCTGTCTTTGCGACTGCGACGAGACTCGTCTTTCCTACTTTTTTTTGCTTGCTGCAGTTTCGGCGTGGAGAAAGCATTCGAAGCTTCGGGACTTATCTCCGTAGTCGGATAGCTTTTTTTAGGTGTTGCGCACGACATACTGACCTCCTTGTCAACATTGCTCCATCAAAACCTCATTTACTCAACCACGCGCTTGTAGCCTAATAAGTAAAAGTAGACTTTAATAACAAACAACAAGCTTGCGAAAACTCGACTTAAAAACCCTAAGACTGGACGATTCTCGCTGATGTTCGTTACGTTCCAAGCAGAGGAGCATTTCTTCACAAGACTGGTTAAACAGCAGTGGTAATTTCCCAGCAGTAAAATGTCACTGGATTCGCTGCCCGCAAGGCACTGGCCGTTACTTTAATTCAGACAGATAAACCAGTCAAGTGCAAGCTCACTGTTGTTTCGCGCTTTTCATCCAAGTACTAAACGACGAAAAAACAAATTGCACTTCCATTTGCCGTTGACCAGTACAGCAGCATGCAAAACCAGATCGATTCAAAAGCGCATGAACTTCGGTGAACTGCGTCTCCGAAGTGAGACGATTCCTATTGGTCGGCGGGTGCTTTTTTTGCTTGGAGTTGGATCGGTTGCTGTGGGATTGCCAGCAAGCGCCTGCAGCTTGTTATTGGTCGCACTTCAACGGCGAATCATAAAAAGTCTCCAGCTGCACGACTGGACGATTCAGTACGAAATCTGATGAGCCTTGTCAAGTCCAGTTGTCGAAACTACGCAGGACCTAAGCGCTTGTCTTTGTATTTCGGTTTTAGCTGAGTTTATTCGATGGAAAAAAGTGTTTTTTCAGACATTCTTTCGCTTAACTTTTGTACACACACATGCCTATGGCCGTCAGGGCAAAAAATTTATTCAAAGTTTCCCCTATTACCACACAATTACCATCGCTCCAGTGACTTTATACCATTTTCGCACGGGTAAGTCAAACTGGAAGGTCTTTCACTACTTGACACGTAAAATGTCAACTATTGACGTCAAGCACATGAAGTAGCAAGGCTTATCTGGAAAGTAGTCACGGGGCGTTGGGGCAATTAGACGGACATGATTTAAAGTTTACAAGCAGGTAGACAGGTAAGTGGTGTAAGAACCCGAATCTGCTAGGTGCAAATAATGTATATAGTGGCACTCAAAAGGAACGCGCAGTGTAATCTGAAAAACATTCAGACATAAAACGGGCAGTGAGTAACAACAATTTTTTCTCTACAAATCCGTATTCCTAAAAAAGGTCCAAAAAGACAATTTTTGATTAAGAACAATTCAATTTCGTAAATTTACTGCCTTGTCTGAAATGGCAAAGATTTGTGAGCAAAATTATTTATTCAGATGAAACTTTTTCAACTCCGCTAGCTGAAAATTAATGGCACTGAACTTCAAGATCACATTCTGGCAATCATATCGCAGTGTTGATTACCCTGCGTTTTCAACTTGCTCTTTCAAACGCGCTAGAACACTGCTTCCTCCCAAGCGTCGTAACTCGCCACAAAACCAGCATTTAGCAAGCATGCTGCTTTGTGCCCTTGCTTTTCGGAAGTAGCAGGCCACACATCCAAACGAAAACGACCTTTTTTTTCAGGCGAACTCGGACGCAAGGTGCGTTCTTTGATTGGCCTGCTACTTCCGAAAAGCTTTCGCGAATCGCTTTTCATTTGCAACCGATCTGTGGAATTTCTGTCGCTCTTATACCGCTAATCGCCATTTCCCATCTCTCCCGGCCGAAATGAGAAACGGCTTGTTGCGTGACTGTGCCAATTCATGCAATTAATCGCACGTCGGTGAACGACCCGTGCAATAATGTGCAAAAGAGAAAATGTGGGGCAAAGGCACTAAATTCCGAAGCAACGAACAAAAGAGAACAATTGGAAAGGTTGTTAGGGACACAGCAAGACAGGTGTGATTAAATCGACCAACACGATTCTTACCATTTGTTTCGAACAAGATTGCAGGCCTGCTTTAGAAAAAAGTAAGATAATCTTTTGCCCAGTCGCGACTGCCGTTGTGTTGTGGTCTTAAACAATAAGCATCCATGTGAAACAAGCGTACTAGCTGCGTGAAACGGTGTACTTCTTGCTGGTTCCCCGCTTCTGCGCAAATGAGTTTAGCAAACCCGTACGCGTGCTTTGCTTGAGAGAATGGTCTGTTTCCCTTATTCTCGTTGCGTTGAAACATAAATTGAAATCATGTCGCGAACTCGGCCCGCATCGATTTGAATCTGACCAATCCGATCTCCGCAAAAGCGTCTGTCGGTGAAAGCGCATATTTATGTAACTACTGCACGTCCTGCGTGCTCCACTAAAGGTGCAGTAAACACAGAGTGAAAAACGATCGCCACTCGTGCTTTCCGGAAAGCGCGCCGTGTTAGAGCATCGCTTATGTCACTCAAACATGCTGTGTTTTAAAACCAGCATCTGCCTAAACTGTTCATATAGTAAGTTGTGCCGATAATGCAGAGAAAGAAAGACATTGTCGAGAAACCGATTCTATGTAATACGTTTTGCCACCTTGTCTTTGAATTGATCATTGTCAAGCAGCATAAAAGTTAGCAACAAAAGGTTGTACCTTTCTGAACACTGAACCAGTTCCTGTCAGGCTCCAGAGATTTTTAAAAAATTGATAAAATTTGCAGTGCATTGTGTTCAGTGCCCCTCCCCTTCAAACCTTGTCATTGAAAAATTTTCCTGCTGCTAACCCACCCAAACTTCGTCTTACATCAAGATGTTTTTGTGCAAAGGTATGGCCAAACGTTTTGAACTGTGAAACGAGAAAATAAGTTTCAAAACCAAGTTTCACCGAACCCTTACAAAACATTCAGCAGCTGCTTTCTCATGCAAGCTGCGAACGTCCAAAAATACCCATTTTTCGGATCCAAGACGAAAGTAACCGCCCATGTGGAAAGGGCACACTGCTGAAACGTGACCACATGTCAGTGACACATAATCAATAAAGGTATAAACAACAGATTGACGTGAACATCTATACGACTAATTCGCTCTCCTCAACTTTGGCTACTTTGAAAAAAAAATCCAAAGCCTTCGAATGTATTTTCCTATTCCTCATCTCAATTCGTTCTCTTGCGTTTTTTTCAATCGTATGTCCCCACGCCGCCGCGTCGGTATGTACCTTCCATGCTATCGAACATAAAGCAAATGAAACCGTGCTTGCTTTTCACACGCTTACGTTTCATAGACCGTTTCGTCGTTTTCGATTTTCTCAGGCGGCGCAGGCTCGCCCTAAAGCTCGGACGCTTCTGCTTCCTCTCCCTGTCTTCCGGCAAGTCACCAGTGCTCGGAGACTTGTAGATCACGTCCTCCGGACTCAGGCTGGTGACCGGCGAGGTGGGGATGCTTTCGGTGGAGCGCTTTTGCGAGTAACTCCGCTTAAGCCTGCCGGCGCTTCTGACGCCGAACGAAGTGAACAGACGCATCATCGCCGACAGACCACACTTCCAGTTCACACAGATTTATCAGCACAGACAGCAGTTAAAACACCAACTCGAAAGCTGCAGATCGTTTATCAGGCTTTGCTTTTGCTGCAGACACAAAAGAGCAAACAGTTGTCTTCCCGGTCTTGCCATCTGACGCTGCGGATATCCTATCAACGCCTTGCCACTGATGGCCAGCAATCAAAACAAGGTGACTAAGCACGTCATAACGGGGTGCGGGTAGGCACTGCTACGCAATCGCATGATGCCACACATCCAAACGAAAACTAACTTTTTTCAAAATGCGGCATACCTTAGGAACCTGTTCGAAGGAATTAGTTTAAAAAGCAAAAATCTTGTTTCTATTTGGCATTTAAAGGTTTTTACATATTTTCAGGTATGCGCTGGCATATTTCGTTTGCGAATGTTGTAATGTCTGGAAGTAGCAAAAGCAGAGCGGTACCAAAGCTCAACTAACTGTTTACCAACCAGTGCCAGATGTTCGAGCTGATCAAGAAACGAAGTAGACTTTTTGTGTTGTGTGTCGCACATCTATATTTGAGCACACCGAAATCACTGAAAAAGCACCTCACGACCTCGATTCAACCTTTACAATAACGTTTTTTTTCGAGTATGAACTCACGCTTGCTGTTTGCAAATAACCTGATCCGAAAAGTTTCAATTCAATAACCTGATTCGAAAAAAATAACAATAACCTGACCAGAAAACTTTTTATCCACCGATGCTAACTTTGTGAAACGAACTCTCACTCCAAGAGGCAAGTCGGCCTCAAGTAAAACCAGCCCTGGACCTAAAGGCGCTTCGCCGACAGAATAAGAGAAAGCGCTGGAAGCTCCCTGCGCAAGCTATAGATCACTTGCATAGGGTGTCGCCCATTATGACCTGCACCCTGATGAACGTTGACGTCTGCATCGCAGCTGCTGCGTAATGAAAGTTTCTGATATATTTCCCAGCGAGCAACGTCCACCCATGCGTTAACTTTCGGTGCGCAGCTAACAATCGTGAAAGGCAATCATAAGATCTAGCCCTGACTGAAGCAGACCACCTTTTGCTCGCAACACTCTGCCGAAAACCGCTGCTCGGCGCAAAGTTTTACGACTTTGCCGACAAAGCGCTAAACTTCGAAGACTTGCGAAAGGCCCGCTTTGAAACACGAATAGCGCGCAGGGAAGAGTTTGTTATTTCTAGATGTTGTCGCTTTTATCGGCAAAACAAAGGTCACTGCTGCAAACCTTGCACAGCGAGAGTCGCGCAAGTTTGCACAAGTCGCGCTTCAAGTGTTGCGCTGCCCGGTGTTACGCACGCATCGAACTGCCCTTTTGACGTTAGAAACCAGATAGTTCCAGAACCCTGTGTGATGTACCTACACAAAAGAAGAACTGTTTGGTATCAGAGAGGTGCAGTCTGCAGGTACTTTTTCACTTCTGAATAAAACCGACATTTTTATTTTCCCGCTCGACTGCTCTTCGGCAAAACTTGCCAAGTTGCTACGAATAAAAAAGTGAGAACAATCCATTTGCACTCCTGAAATTTGCCTCAGTAAGAGATGTTAACTAAAAAATTGTAGTTGCTGGGCTTCACAGCCAGAAACTATCTTAAACAGACCTGCAGCAAACTTCACCGATCTTTCTAACTGGTATGGCCTTCAATCGCGTCAGTGCAATGAGCCGTAACTTCATCGTCAGCTGCTTATATTTTATCGGCCCGGGCTCATTTCCGGGCATGGTATTACTTACAAGTTAGTCATATACAAAGAAGAAAGCCTGCCTAAAAATAACATGGTTTTCTTGCACATATTTACAGCGTGGACAGCTAATTACTACAGCGTATGTTCCGAACGGAAAAATTCTTTAAAAATTTCGAAACAGTATCTGCGAGCAGTTATCAAAAATTTGTTATTAAAAATCGACTATGTCAGTAGTTCATGGAGTAACTCTCTCATCTTTCTAAAGCTTCATTAAAACGTAGATAGCACTATTTCAGCATTCTGACAAACTCACTGATATCTACTGATTACAAACGTCTAAACTTGGCAAATCTGAGAGCATCCTACTGTAGCTAGTCTGAAGCGGGAAAAATGCAAAACGTTTTGCCTGGTACAGGTCCACCCATTCAAAACCCTTTCACAAAAACGATCTCCCACAGCAGTTACACCGGTCCGCCATAACCACAGTAATGAAAGACGCGTGCAACCGTTATGGACTTGCAAGAGCACAACCTCTGCACCATCAAATAAAAAACCGTGTCTGGAAAAAGTCTACCAGCTCCTGTACAGACTTCATTTCGTCCAGTAAGTAAGATCGATATTGAACTTCATCAGCACAGTTATATCGACCGAGAGGATCTTACATGTTTCACTGCGCGGCTGACAAAAGATTCATGGAAGCTCCCTTTCTGTTAAGTCAACGAACTGCATTAAAAAGGCGGGAATAACAGCTTTCCGATGCATGCCACCTTTCTCTTTGCGTAAGACCATCGTTAGCAGTAGGGAAAATACTACTGGCTGGCGAAATACAAAAGTGTCACAAGTGGACGCATGCTGCGTCATGGATTTTAACGGCGTGCACAGTAATCCGTATATTTAGCATCTAATGCACACGGAGTCGCGCGTTTTGCGACGTGAAAGCACGTGATGTGAAGCGTGGCGAAAATAAAGTTTTGCAATACTTGTTTGAAAATCTAAAACATGCGAGTTAACAAAGATTAAAAAATGGATCACGTGATTTACTGAAATATAGCCTAGCGTAACCCAAAGCGTCGCTTGTATTTCGGCGAAGACGGCGTAAAAATACATATGCCAGTTTAGGTACAGTACATCTATATATAGTATGCATACTTCCACTGCATTAGCAAAGAAATCCGCTTCGGGTAACATTTTGCTAACAGCTGAGTATGCGCCTAATGCAACGCGGGGAAAGTACCTCACTGCTACACAAACGCTTGTGACGTTTGTTCTTGTTTATGCGTGCATTTTTAGACTCATAAAAATTGATTCAACGTAACTGCCAGATACCAGGAAAGCTTTTAAAAAAGACTGATTAAAAACCCTATTTTTCATCTGTTATCAGGAAAGTATTTTAGCTTAACCGAATACAACCCCTACTTTTGATTTGCTTTCAGGTAACGTATACTACTTTTTGAACTAACTCAAATGAAAAGCACCAAATTTCAAGAGAACTTCTGCACACGCTTAAACCAGCCTATGCATCCTCCTGTGCTTCTAGTGACACCTGCATGAGAAGCTGTGTCGAGCCGTCAGAGCCTACACTGGTGACTGGTTGGGAAAACGAAATGTTCTCTTTTAATCATTTTTGACATTCGTTTTGATCAAAGCCACTCTGGTTGAACACTTCACTTTACGCAGTATACAGGTTTCCAAGGTATGCGCGAAATTTCCCAGTCAGCCTCTTCAATGGACGTCTAGTAGAGAAAACTATACCTTCGGCATCTTCTCCCCGGTATAGCTGCGCTTGAGATAGACGTTGCTTTGGTACGTTCAAGCAAGCCAGGCCGGCTTACATGATCAAAGTCGTCGACAGAAAACGCATTTGCAATGCTAGTATTCTGACTTACAACTGACGCTTTTTTCTATAAACATGACTTCACAAGATTCATTAAGGTTGCGATCGATGCATCGATGCATGCTGTTGTCACAAGGTACGATACGTGTTCAAATTTTCTTCGACTCGTATTGTGTTCGCTTCAGTTTGCCAGCGTCGTTTTCACCTTTGCTCTTAAAATTTCCCGCGCCTCAATTTCATCTTCGTCGCAACCACACTGCAAGATACAATGTCGGCTGCAGTCAGTCCAACTGTTCTTTGGATATCGCTCTCCACCGCTTTTTATAGCTCCGAAAAGAGAATCACATTCGCGCGTGTTTGTCGGTCGATACACGTTGCCGTTGGTTGGCGAGTATGAATTGAAACGAGGTTTGGCAATGTGCGTCAGCTGCAAAGGAGCGAGAATCGTCTTTCAGGTTATCCTCCTATTCACGAGAGTCTAATATAGATGAACCGCGACGAATGTGAATAGACCACATTTGCGGACGCTTCAGAAAAACCAACGTGCAAGGAGAACTTCTCCCAAGCAAGAACACCGTTGCAGAAAAACAGCAGTGACCCTCGTATCGCCAGCAGCTTAGCTGCATTTCGCACGGATTGCTCCTGCAAGACTTCGGCAAACGTCAAGCAGCACATGACTGACGAAAGCTGCGCTCAACTGCAACCCAAATAACCCAAGTCTATTTCGTGGTCAAGGAGTTCACCAAGGTTTTCCACTTATCTTGGAGCAAGTGCTCATGGTCGGGAAAAGTTCAAAGGTCGGGGAGAGTTCATGGTCGGGCAGATAAGGTGCACATCTTAATATATCGCTCAATCCAGCCAGAACTTTCGCCTGAAAAGTTGTGCGACGGCAAAAGACCAGACAACATAAATTTATCTGGTGCCATCACGTAAGTGAATAGCAGTGTGTAACGGGTAATCTGCTTATTCCTACTACAGTTTTCTTCTACGATTTCACGGTAAGGTTTACTTTCTGGAACATTCTGAAAGCAGAACTTATTTAGGCGCGTGTTACGGCGGTCAATGTCATCGGACGTTGAACGTGTTTCCAATCACGTAAAACGCCAACATTTTGTTCCATCGTGCAAATAACGAGCCTGTGTAAAAGTAAACTATTACGAAAATTAATTGATGGTCAAGGTTTTTGGCGAGAATACGTGTTTTTCAAACACTGCCAAAAGTCTCTACAGTTTCCCATAAATTATAATATTTTCATATGTCAAGCAAGGATGCCAGTTTGAAAATTACTATTTTGCTGCTGGTTTGACAAAGTGTTGTTTCCTTTTTACCTGTCGGCCCTCAAGATTCGCTTTTTACTCAACATCGCTAGTTTGTTTGCAGCAAATTTGTTCACACGAAGTGGTAAACGCAGAATGAGAGTTTAATTTTTGCTGAATGTGGATAATGATATCGTGCGTTTTTAATACAAATCAAAAAGGTTAAAACAAAGATTTTAACTTCTAGACTGTTGAATATAAAATTAAACAAAGTCAGTGGTGAAAACCTGAGTGTAATCTACGTATTGCGCTTAGGTTGAGTTTTTTTCCACATGCCACTTTAGTATGCGTTTAAAAATGAGCAGTAATCTAAGTGCAAATCACATGAAATCCGAAAACGTTTGTCAGTTGTTTAATTCAGGCACATCGTTCACTTCCCTCAATACTACAATTCATAATTGATGAGATCGGTTGTTATTTACATTTGATCTAGTAAAAAATTTTGTTATTAAATTTGCACGAATGATTACCTCTCTCAAGCCTGGTCTACGCTTGCACAAACTATCGCCTCGTGGCCTGAAGATGTTTTTGAAAAAACACTCTGCAAACTTTTTCCCTTTGATTGAGTTGGTTTGGGTGCATATTTTTATTTTTAGACATTTATTACGTTTGAACTCTAACGCGCAAACCTCGGGTACGGCCGATGGGTAACGTCTCGGCGCTGTCGTTTAATCATGGCGACAGTGCTTTGAATATGACGCGACATAACTTACGTCATAATCGAAACCAGCAGCAATCGCTGATGACCTGGAGGACTTGCCACACGTTTACTAAACGTTACACAAGTTCACCATAAACGTGTCATAACGACCAACAGCTTTGGCTTTCGCAGACGTAGTGACTACGATGCATCCACAAAATCACTTGCCGCCAATGTTTATAAGCATAAAAATTATTAAAAATCTGTTTTGATCATGAGCGCTTATTTTGAAAGGAGGTATATCGCTCACTTTGACATCAGGTCATTGAGGAATCAAGCTAGGTAATGAGCTTTCTTATCAGGTTACAAAAACCTTTTGGTGCATTTCTTTTTTCGAGAAAATAGTCTCTTTATGGTTTGTCAATTAGACTAGTTATTAGTTATTGTTACTGTTAACAAATGCAGTGTTTTCAAATGTCGGGTTCAGCAGCAGGCGCGTAGCCTGACAAAACTTGGGGCGCGAGAATGGAGAACTCTAACAAAAGATTGGCTTTACGCGTTCATGGTATTTTTGCTCAACGGATCCATAATTGCCGTTTGAAATTGGGGGGCAGCAACCGCACTTCTTGCGCCCCTGGTTACGGCCCTGGACAGCAGTGATCTGAAAAATACTTACACGTATCGTAAAGCTGAAAATTGCTACTATTCGAGCAACACACTGCGAAAGCTGGAAGCGAGCAAAAAAAGCTTTTCTCCACACCAGCGAAGATGTCACTGCTCGAGCGCAAAGTCCTGAACTTGTTTTATTCAATTCTGCGTTCTTCTGTCAACATCGCCTAGCTCTTACTCTTCTTGCTTTGTTCTTACGGTACTTTGTCACCTAAATGTGGATACGTGCAGTCAGGATCCTCGCGGAGTTACGAAAACACAGCATGACAGTCAGATTCCTCGAAAACCCAGCTTTACTTGTTCCGCACTTCAAGCAGCATTAGCAGGCAAAGCAAACCGACCTGATGTCGTGCTTCCTCGAACTTTCGATCGCGTCTCGAAGAAGTGATGCAGTCCGTGTCCGAAAGGCGTGAGATGATCGGCGAGTCCGGCGCCGTTCCTGTGCGAAGGGCCGCGACATGGACACGTCGCTTCGACGTAATACTGCAAAACAAAAGTCTGTACTTGCGCCAAAACGCCACGCTGTTGGAAGTCTTGACGGTTTTGCGCACAGTTCTTGTTGGTTGTCAGACCCGTACGTGCGTGGTGTGCTGCTGTGTGTGGTGACAGCTTCAAGTCACGACCCAAATTTTCAAAAAGTCGTGAGAAACTTAGTTTTGTTGGACTGACAGCCCTGAAACAATGAACTCGGCCTACATTTTGTTCACTTGGAAGCCGATGACGTACCCTGGCGCCAACGGAACCCCTAATCAGTTTCGCGCTTTTCGTGACCTTGGACGACTATTTTTACGATTTAAAGGCGAGCATTGGTACGAAATACCGCAAAAACTACAGGAAAAGGTTATGTGACCCAAAAATTTCGAAACTCGAGGTGCTTAACGTGGTGCACCACTTTTGTACAAACGTAAGACGAAAATTAAATTTAGTGCCTTCATTTGCAGTTTGTGATGCATTAAGTGGGTCGTTCCCCCTCAAACGTGCATCGCCCAGCAGCAAATAAATGGCATTGCAGGCCATCATGGTCCCTCTCCCCTTGAAAAAATGAGACATATTCCAAAAAACGTTAAATCTGATTGCCAACGATTTTCGCGTTTTGGCTCCTTTTTTAATGAAACATGCTCTATATGGGAAGATCGCAATTGGAAGTGTTTAGCACTTCCCTGGTTTTATAACAAAGCCAATTCAAGACAACCGTGGTCACTCTAAACCTACAAAATGGGCACAACCTTTGTTTGATTCCCCAATCTTGTTCGACCCCAGCCTTGATCCGGTCGATAACTTGTGATCATGACGTCTGCCAACACGGGAAGACATGGCATGACTACTCGTAAAAAGTTGACAATGCTCTTTTCGCTGACTTGGCAAGGACGGGCTCTCGGCTTCACCCGCTTCGTCAAATCGCTGACGTCCGAACCACTGCTGGCGCTAACATAAAGTGAAGTGTCTGAGAGACAACCGACTATTGAACTCAGCAGACATCTACATTGTGATGATGATCTAATGGCTGAAAGAGACTTTTATCTCGCACTGCACCTTGTCGCATTAGAACGGCCCCAGCTACATTTTTCCTTCCTGGTATGCAATGAAATTGTCTTGCAAGCTTACGCAATGTGAGTTCAGATCGCAAGTTCAAACGAGTTGTGTGTGGTTTGTGTTGGTGAAAGCTGGAGCGCAATCGCCAATGAAATGATGAAGTGGGGTCAGAACGCACGTTCCGATGTCAAAGGCAGTTGGCCGGAAAGCTATATCACTGTTAATACAATCTTTCTGTAACTATATACGTAGTACTAAGCTTGAGAATACAAGCTTCCACTTACTCTAAAACCATTGTGAGGCATCTCTCTTTCACGCAAGAATCTGTCAGTAACACCCCAATTTTTCCAAGGACTTGACATGGTTTAATGCTGCTTTATTATCTAAAAAGACGTCGAAAATTTCTTCTCCGAACTTCTTTGAAATGACTTACAAAAATACGCGAAACTGTGAAATGCATGTGTTGAAAAGTCAATTGCTAAAAAACACGAGCAAAAACTGAGACTGGTACGGAGCAATATGATCGAACACGGGCAACAAGCTAAGTCATTCAACCGGGATTCTCCACGCGCTCTGAGCAGCAAATAACGAATGCGAAAACTGTCGTGGTCGACTCGTTCATAGTTTCGGTCAGGTGGTGTCCATCCGCAAGCACCGCGATAAATACAAAAAGGGGAAGTTTTAAGAAACGGCAGTTCTACATAAAACATAAACTCAACGTTTGGATACACACAGGCGCGGTTCATCAATTTACAGTTACTTGAAAAAAATGAGAAGAAATGAAAGCCAACCCGCAATAACGTCGTAGAGAGATCGTACAAAAATTGTCACTCACCTTTGAAGGATAGAAATGTAGGACGCTCCTTGGCATTGCGTTGAGACCCCCAATAACGGAGAGCGACTTTTGAGTCCTGGGAAGTGTACCGAAGAACTCCTAAACAACCCAAATGTTAGAGCAATGAAGAAAAATTATGTACCCTTCTATTACATTTTTTCACGACACGAAACACTCTTCGCTGAAGTTATGCGCAAAAGTTCGCAGTGCTCCTTTCGCACTGCACGCAAAAATTAAATGTCACTTCCCGCGAAAATTAAAACTTCCTCAAGTCAAAAGTAGTTTTAGATAATCTCAGGTACACAAAGTTCAGAAATCTTGGATGTTGGTACAAGTACTTTGATGCTTGTGAACAGACTGTCAAGGACAACCTTGCCTGACACGTTATGCATTGGGTTGCTAGAATGGCAAAGCCTTGCCTGCGTTTTTTCGATGAAGTTCACAACGTCCTTGGTTGACTTCGTGTTGTTGTACTGTTAGTTCCATCGCTCAAAAAAGGAATGTCAGCGCAGTTGCACAATGGCATCGTTTGGCGATTGGACAAATAAACCAAAGCCCTCGTTTCAAAACATTTTGTATTTGGTCGAAACAGCTATCGAGGTATATCAGCAGGATATCTGAACCGCGTACAACCAGTACCATGGGCGGCATATCAGCTCGTTTTTTCGGGAATGTGTGATCAAATGGATAGCTTCAAGCATTAGGCTCTGGAGCATTGGTGTCAGGGGAACACAGTTCCCCACTTTTAATGTTTGGAGATGCCTAGGTGAATGAAGCCCGTCATTTTTATGGTTAGGAAAACAGTCACATATAAAATGCTTATCTTCTCATTAAAAATCGTCCCCATACTTTGCTTTTCACGCCTACACCACTGGCATTGGGGTCGCCATCATCAAAGGCAACAAACGAACGCTGAAAGGTTTCTCGAAAGTTAAAAATATATAAAGATGAAAAATTGAAAGACAGCACGCGACAAACGCAAAAATGTTTTGAAAACGAAAATTTTTTCCATCCAGAACGCCTGTGATGATATTTGTAAACGAAAAGCAACAAAGAGAAAAAGCTTATAAAACCAAAGACATCTTTTCTTATCCCAAGCTCATGAGATGTCATACAGAAAACCGTTTGCAACAGTTTGTGTCTCTGAGGCGCGGTTCCATTCGCCCCACACATGACGGACGATAGATGACAAAGGATGCTCGATTAGACTGCTTCACATAAATACTATTTCATGCAAGAAGACTTTACAATCTTGCACGACATCAGGATCCTCCAATACCGCGTTTTGCGCTGTGCATGTTCCTACAGTGCAACCTAGGTTTTGCGTGCTTTTACAGCACAGCCTAGGTTTTGCGTGCTTTTACAGCACAGCCTAGGTTTTGAGTGTTCTTACAGCACACCCTACGTTGTTCTTGTTTTGGTCGTTTTCTCATAACATCTTACGCTCTCGAAAAGTACAAAATTTTTAAATTTTTTTTAGATTTACGAGAGAACTTAGGACAACACATGTCGTTGCACAACATACGTCGTTATATGTTTATGAGAAAAGTTAATGCAAAAAAGCTGATACCCCGGAATGAACCGTTATTTCACGACTACCTGTATATAATTTGTAATGTGGAACGCGAAAAAATATCAAGGAACATCGGCGCAGAGCCGCAGACAATGAAAGATTGAGGAAACCGAAGTTACTGTACGACACTTGCCTCATCAGAAGTCATCGAGATATCCTCTTCACTAAAGCTGCTGCCAACCAATCCTGCCCGACCGTAAACACCATCACTCTCTCGTAAGCAAGGCGTGGAAGAATGACAACAGACCATGTGGTGGGCAGGTGGCGCTGTAGAGCTGCTTAGATACAAACTTTTTGTACGCTGCGCGTGTACATCGAGTTCGTGTTCATCGAATTCGAGCGCGACTTCGTGATTTTCAGGTATGGCATGGACTTCCCACCTGAAAGATAGTGATTTAAAGAAATACAGTTGCAGATTTTAGAGGGGTGGAAAGGAAAGAGGAAGTTGTGTTGAGCAGATTGAATACAACGCTCCATTGGCGCAAGTCTGGTTTTTAGTCAACTTTTCGAATAAAAAAGAATAGACATCGAAAAAATTGCCTGTAATTTTTTCTTTTGCTTGTGCGAAACATTCACGATGCAACGGAAAAGTCAAAAATTTTAGCACCTCCGTTTGCGACAGAAAACAAGGCCTTCTGACCGAGATCCGTCACTCGAAAGCTCTCAGACGTTACACGTTACCTGACGTTATGAACTTCGGAGAGCGGTCGTGTCTTCCTCTTGTTGTTAATGGCGCCATTTTCCGGAGAAACGGAGAACGTCACAGCGGTCGAACGTGTCATGGCTGATCTCAGTTTGTCGATTTCGACACAACCTATCGAATGCCTCTTCCAGACATTGTTGTCCTGAACAACGTTTGGTGAAGAACAGTGTGGCGTTAAAATTAAGCAAATTATTCAGTTTATATGGCGCAATTAGTCTTTTGTAGAGAACAAACCGTACAGCGAAAGCAACATTACTCCTCAATCAGATAATTATCGGTCGTAATGGGCTGCAAAGGATTCTGAAATTTGTTCTACATCAATGAATCGTCTGAAATAGCGTTTCGTAACGCCAACGGCGTCCCCACTGAAAGATTTGAGGGTCCCTAGAAACAATGCCGAAGTGTTTTCTTTTGATCCTCAGATGCACAAAAAAACGACCACCACTTTGATTAACAACATAACCACAGACGACGGGTTCCCAAGCCAATATCTTTAAGACTAGGGGTCCGCGGGGCGGGAAAGGTAACGGTTGAGAACTACTGGTCTAAAAAGCATCAAAACGCTAATGAATTTCAAAAAAAGTACTTTTTCTCCTTACAAGGCTGAAACAGTAGGTTTGGATGCAGCGAAATCATCAAAAACGCGAGAAACAGTAACAGGTACGAGCGCGTGTAGACGAAGTCGTGTTACTTGCATTGCTCTTTAACCCTTGGCACCATCTTCACAAACTCCCTTGAGCGAAGTGCCAAAAAAACAAAGCGTTCAGTCTTTCCCAGAAACTGGGTCTTACTCTACAGATAAGTTTTGATTTTCAGCCTAGAGTTATATTTCCATGGAGACTGTCGGGCACAAAACCTTAAAAAACTTGTGTACGACGCCACATCAAATGACGATGAGGTCGAGCAGTGTGTGGATGACATATACATGATTACTTAAACATCAGCTATGCCGCTATCGACCGTGTGCCTGCTTAAAACGACATTGTTTTATTCGCACAATTCTTCGATTGCAACAGGCAGCACTTCCCCATCTGTATGCTAACGTCTGTAGAATTTATGTGCATTGGAATTTTAACGCCAAACCTTTACAATATTTATAGCCACAAAACCCACGCAATTTAACAACAGTTTCAAGTTATTACTTTTTTATAACTGTTTACACATGTCCAGGAGATGATTAAGCTGCAAAAAGACTCCTACTCTTTTTAGTCGATGTATAAGCAAAGCATACGTTTTACGACATGACGTCAGCAACATTGCTTCGCCCAGGACAATGTGCTCAAGAATCCATTAGCGATTGATTAACTGAACAAACTCTCATGTGTTTCTGATTCCATGGTGCAAGCTGCACATCTTGGGAACAATGTTGACTGTTGGAATCTTGCAACGTTGTATAAAAAACAGTATCGCAAAAACTAATGACCCTAAATAAATTGTATTGGACGTTTCGAAAAGCAGCTGCTTTCATTTTCAGCAAAAATTCATTGAATAATCGAGCGCAAGGCGTTACGTCATAAAGCATCCAAACGGAATGCACATGGATAATTTACGTGAAGTGAAGATAACAAAATAATATGATTAATAAGCTATCGTTGGTTCCAATATTTTTATTATTGATTTTTGGTTTGTTGTTTCTCGTCAGCTATTTATCCTTTTTTGGATCAAAGAAAGCACGTTTTAACCGAAGTTTTGATAAATTGTTCATATATCAGTGAATGAAGAGTAATATAATTTTGCGTTAGTCAAATTTAGCGCTTTACATCACTGGCTTATCTGACTGCGAACCCAATTACGACTTTCTTACCAACGAGTCCCTATTCTGAGAAGAGGCATCCCCCTCAACCTCGCGGCTGCGTGTTTTTGTTAATTGCAAAGACATTCTTCTTCTGATGGAAGCATTTTTAGCTGACAACGACTTCTGGCGACTTTCGCTCGTCTCGAAGTTCGGTGCTCCTGCGAACATAACGTGCTGTTTGACGTCAGCTGAACAAATAGTGTTAAACTTGCATTGACACATTAGCGAGATTCTACGGCAACGACTAGATACCGGTTTGATCGTTGATAACTTCTCATGACCGTTGTCTTACACCACGAAGATAATTAATTCTTATCAATGTAGTAGATACACTGAGCATGTCACCTTGGTTGAATTGAATTGTGGGTGAAAATATTACAATCGTTTTGTCTAAACCGGTTATGTCCAACCCTAATGGTTTAGTGAGCCGAACATTATGTCACTATCTCAACCAGGGCCGCACATTGAATGACACATTATTGAGGGTCGCACATTCAATGGCTTACATTGATCTTAGCAAACTAAACTTTAGCTTAAGCTAATATACTAAAAGTGTTCGAATCCTAATTGCAGTTGCAGTGGCAACAGACGTGATTGGACTACCTGCATCAAAAATTTCACATTCAAGGTTATCAAATTAAGGACAGATGGCCAGTAGGTAGGCTACTTTTACTACAGCGAAAACCTGAACTGTGCCGCACAAAACCTTCGACTGGGCCGCCGGTTGGGCATAGCTGCTATAACTCTTTTTCAGGAATCTTGATCTTAAAAGTAAAATGATCCGTAAGAATGCGTATAACAGTATACAGTAGCAACTAAAATCACCAATGACAAGTGTTGCTAGGTAGTCCGAATTAGAGGAAAGTGCAGGAACATTAAAACGCAATATCTAATTTTTTTTGCCTGTAGTGGGCGGGCGAGTGCGCGTTGCCGTCGTGAATAAGACTTATACTGTTAGTTAATACGCCTCTTCCGGCCATGCTTGCAGGGAAGCCTATGGCCCGAGACTTCTTCAGGCATCTGGAGCAGAGGGCACGGTCTACCGGCGTACTGTTGTTTATTTTATTTGTTATAAATGCCACGGGTACCAGGGTCGGGTCTTAGCTTTCAGTTGAACATACTTTCACGGAAGCCTGCCCGCACGTTAACTAGTCAACATGCAGCACGACATGCGATTACTCAGGTGCGCAGTAACTGGTGGTTTGAACACTGAGGAGCGATAGGTCAGCGCTGAACAGCAATCAAAACCAAACACGTACGTTATCGTCGGCGCAGGCACATTAACCGTACATTACAAAGCAACTCGATTCCAACACATTGTTAATTGCTTGATTGAAGAGATGTCGCCACTTAGCGTTTTTCTGCGGCGTTTCGCAGTCTACATCCGCATGAACGCGATTTGAATGCTAACGCAGGCTGGCAGCATTATACATATATTGACAATCAACAATTTATGATAGAACCGACAAGAAATATGCAAGAAATATATTGAAGGTGACTTCTAACCAGGAAACATGACTGCAACAGACAGTGGGAATTGGGGTACGATTTCACTCAACATAATTTGAAGACAGCTGTTTAACGTGAAGTTACGAAGAATGAAATGAAACCAGGTAAAATTGACCGCACGACAAACAAACTTTAGACAGGATTTTGTCAAACGTTAGTAAAAGTGTGTAGATGAGCGTTTTTGGTCGTTTGGACTTTGTAATGAAAATTAACAGCAATTTTGGGCAAAATGTACTTTTTTCGAGGAATGTTTTTGATTGTTGAGTAGAAACCTTATGCTGTGTCAAGCTTTTCTTTTTTCTGGCTCGCTTGATATTTTCTTAAAACGACTGTTGCAGATGAAACTTTTTCTGCAATTTTCCTACAAAGCCATCAGCAACACCATGCAGCACCAGAAGTCGCATTAACACTAAGAAGAATTGTTTTTATAGAGGAAATTCAGACATTTACCATTGGTTAACATAGTTGATTTTGCTTAAAAATGCACACGTTAGTTAAGTAAGCTAGTTGCATTAAGTGTTGGAAAATATTATATGGCTCTTACGGAAATACAATTAAAGATTTGTAGGTTTCATGGCTCCTTTAGCCAAAAAGGTTCCCGACCCCTGGCCTAGAGGACGGGTGTTATGCTAGCTAGTTCCCAGCATGCGTTTCGTGCCCAGCCTGTTAAACACTATTTTTCGACAAAGAATGACCAAAACAAAAGCTCCACACTTCTACCTGACCGTAATCCTGTGGTGATCGGAGTAGTGGCCAGCGACGTACAGGAGCACTGCTGTTGCCCGGCGACCGACAGGTTTTGCAAAGAGTGCTGGAAGCTGAAACGGTTCAACGACGATGAACTCCAGCCTGCGCTCATCTTCCGCGGTTTCGGTGTAGTGGGCTTGTTGGGTTGGGGATTACGCACCGCATTAAAATCCCGCAGCGATTGGATGCGACGTTCGAGCTTTTTCGGGTGCGCGTCACCGGTACGCGATCGCGCGTCAGCAAATAACGACTCACCGAAAGACGGCGACACGGAGCGTCGGTCAGGCTGACTAATTTGCAACGTCAGCGGCGTCACGCGCTCTTTGCACAGCGATTGGGCTCGCCGAAGTCTCAGCGATAGAGGATTACTGGTCGAAATAGTTTCACTTTTCTCTGTGTTTTCCTCAGGTTGGGGCTGACAGCCAGCAAATTCCATTTTTTCGATCTGTTCTTCCGTGACAATCGACGCTAGGCTGGATGCCAGGCTAAGCCGTAATCCCGACGGGCATCTCGGCATTAAAATCGCCGAGCAAGGTGTGCTACTGCCAGTCAAGCTGCCGCTTCTGCTGCCATTGATGTTTGTTTCCGGTCCTGGCAACGACGCAAGAAACGAAAGCTGTGCGTGGATGTCGACGTAGCGCAAGATGTCAACGTTGAGTGATCTGCAACCCAGAATGCGCCCAACTGTAGTAAACGAACTTTTCGTGTGTGACTGATTGTTAGAATAAAGAGCATCTGACAGTGCATTTTCACACTTACGGATGTAAACTATCGATATCTACGCTGCGCAGAAACTCAGTGCTTCTAGCGAGATAAAATTCTACAGTTTGGAAAGCACATATTGCCTCAGAGATTCGTTTTACAACTGCTGACGTCAAATGAGCCAGCGACAAAAACTAGACTCGTGGCAGGGCGTGGGGAGCATTCGCGGTGGCAGCGAAGCACGTGACTGGCAAAACAATGCTGGCACGGGCAGATAAGCGAGACTGACCTTGCGACGAATAAGCGTTAACTTCGCAAATAATAATTATGCGGTGGCTGATTGGCAGTGCTCTCACTCTTAGGGATTTTGTCCCTAGATTGGAACTTTTGACCCTTTTGGGGGATTTTTTAGGGATATAGGGATTTCCGGAAAAGTATGAAAATGTGTAAAATGAACTATTTTAGTTTTATTTTGCAAATCATATTTGGTTCTATTTTTAGCATTTATCATGGCATTCCGATTTTATGCTGCACCACCGCAGATTTAGGGATTTTTAAGGATTTTTTGGTACTGTTCTAGGGATTTTTGGAGTTACATTTGTGAGAGCACTGCTGATTGGTTTTAACTACAGCCGAGCACGGTTGATCGCATGCAAGGCGTCACAGGAAGGTCTGCAGGCCCTGAACACAGGCTGCGTCCAACGAACAAGCGAAGTTCACCTGCTTCAGGCCCGTGATTGTTGCGTTACGCAGTTGAATGTTACGATTGTGTTTGCCATTTTTCACAGTTGCGTCACGGCCATGCAGTGCTTATGGATTTCGTTGCTGACACGCGACAAATATTTTTGAAACGCCTGATATTTGTAAGCGCTTATACTACAGCAGTTACAACATAGGTTGGAGTATCAGTGAAGAATAGCACATAAAACGGTTTGAGGTTTGCAAAGTGATTGGAGTCACGTGGGATGAGATCAGCATTTCTCTGTCGTAGCAGCCAACAACTTCAGCGTCAAACAAAACAACACAATAAGGGCGCAAAGTCTGCCCCTAGATTTCATGCAGAACCTTGTAACAATCATGTGAATACGCGTTAAACACAAAGCGGAAACTTCATCACGATAGGATCTTATTTATTAAATTGTATTGTGTAACGTCTTCACTCCCATACGCAAGACGCTGAAGTTACTGGTTGGTCAATTTAGCCTATCAGGTCAAATAAAATCAGTACTAATAAGCCACGTAAACTTGGCATGTTCTGGGTTTTGTGATACTATCAATTAAAATCGCGACAACGTTACTTGGATGGACCCAATTCTCTGTCAGAGCTAGTTTAAAGAAAATTGCTTACACCAGCAAACTAGCAATTTATTTGTTTTTCGAAAAGATGTAGTTATGTACAAAAGTACTATCTTTTTTGTTTGCATAATAGTTAGATTTTTTCTTTACTAGGGTTGATTTACCCAAACGGCAACAAACTTGTGTTTTTGGAAAATCAAGTATTTTTTAAAAGATATTGATGAGCATTTATCTGCTACATGTGATAGTAGAACTACAAACCTAACAAAATGAATCCTTACAGAGAAATGAAAAATTCAACAGCAGTGTTACGTGTAACTGAGCAACATCAGCTTTCTTGAATCAACACTGCTGTGGCAAATTTGAATTTTGCCATTTTCCGTTTAAAACAGAATAAAACAAGTAGAGGCTAGTTGTATTGGGAGAAAGAAAATCCTGCCAGACCGCGGCATGGTCGTCGGAAGGGGGGCTTGGGGGCGTTGCCCTCCCCTGAATTTTGAAAATTTGGGCAAAAAAAGATTGTTTTCTTAGTTTCGAGTGGGAAACAACAAATTTCACCACTTTTGCCACCCTCTAGAAAAAAGCTTTGAATAATCCACTAACGCCCCCCTCACCCGAAAAAATCCTTCCGACACCCATGGACCGCGGTTGACATCAACCAGTTTTCATTTCTTCCGACCTTCTTTCAACATGGAAATGAACGTTGACGTTCGCTTTATGTGCTATTCAAACAACGCGTGCAATGACGCTAGCTCCCTCCGAGACATGAAGTTTTTCAAAAACGCTTTTGCTGACAGAACCCTGCGATGATCCGGCTGCGGCGCTGCCTCCGAACTTTGCGTGGAACGAAAGATTTTGCCGACGGTCACGTGACTAATTAACAGCCAGAAAGTTCAAATGCCATCGTCAGGACTTTAGTTTAAACGACGAAAAGGGAAACCGATCAGTGTCTCTCGAAATTTCGTAAAAGTTGAATTTTTGCGAGTGGGCGGTGACGCACTAAGATTTGCGGCTCACAAAAATATCTGGTTGCACTCAAAGTTTTAGATGGTTTCTGCTGTGATCAGCGCCATTCACGGGTCGCAAAATTCCACAACACTTGATTCACAGGTTGCGTTCGGCACTTAAACCGTTTTACGAACCGCTGCAGGTGTCGTCATAGACCGCAAATCTTTGCTCCGTCCGAGGGAGAATGATTTCGCAAATATCACGCGATTTAGACCAAACCAAAGCGTTCTGATTGAAAACCCATATGAAAGAAACCCTTGAGAATGCATCTCTATAAAGCCTTACCTGCAAAAATCCAAAACATATTCTTCAGTTACGAAAAGCAAAACACCATCTTCGCGAAGTAACCAATCTTTTTTTCTAAAATTTTTTTTTCAAATTTTTCTAAAATCTGGTGTCAAAATTTTCCAGCGATGGCTGTTTTCTATGCGCGAATACCGGTTCATGTGTTGTTGAAATGAGAGGCGATTTAGTTATAAGGCTTGCTTAACGATCAGGAGAATTCCAAACAAATTTGAAACAACACTTTCATTGCACTGAAAGGAAAAATATGGCGTAGCCGCTAGTTTCGATGAAATCAACATCGTAACACAAGAACAATTTTGGAGAAGCCAATACAAGGCTTTCTTCATAGTCAAAATTACATTGGAAATCTACAGAAAACATCTGTAAAGCCAGCGATTATTGGGCGACCCTAAACGACGGGTGTCAATACTCTTTTCCGGAGCGTCTTTTCATTTTGACGACACAGACGTGCCGGTTATTTGCAGCGGTTTGGTTCGCGTGCTACCAACAAATGGAACGAGAATGGAAAAGTTCTACAAAGGAGGTTGCGCTCTTACCCTGTATACGTACCAAGCTAAATGTTTTGATGGTCATCTGCACAAGCTCAGGCTAAGCCAGACATCAGTGGCATTACAATGTGACGACTTCGCATCTCGCCGTGGAATCGAAACATGATCAAACGTAAACGAAACGGGAAACTTAAACCTAGGAACTGCTGAACAAAAGTACGAAGCTTTTCGTTTTGTAAAACCCTTTTAACAATTTGATGAGGTTGTGCCATGAATTATGAGTCACACCAGGGATGGAAAGAATAATGAAAAGCTTTGACTGATACCAGCCACACTGCGGCAGAGATCAGCTTTTATGCACTGTCCTATCCGCACCAGTTACTGTTTCCTCATTGGTGTACGTCTGCACGAGGTTGGCTGATACATACGCGTACGTGATGAGGTCATCGGGGATTAATCCTTTGTTGTTTGGCATTACCACGAAACAAGCACGGATTTCTTGCTAATGAAGCGAAAGAAATGAAATGTGCGACGTTACTTTAAATACAACTTGTAGTTGTTATTGTTTGTTGCTGCATTTTGCATTTCCCTCCAATGTTGTGGCACTTTAGAAGTTATTACGTATGGTGTGCAGCAAAAAGTACATACTTTAAAAAAAATAAAGCAGGTTTCCTTATACCGCATTTTAAAACTGAAACATTAAATTGCACTTTTGGAACTTGATTTTACAGTCCGATCAACGTTATTTTATGCATGGACAGGTCAAAAAAGCTAGAAATAACGCAAATATTGTTTTACGTTATGCAGGAAAGCATTTATTATTAAACATTTACACCCCTTTCTAGAGGATTTATTAAAACGTCTCCATTTCCAGAAACAAGTAGAGTTGCGTTAAGTCTTAAATTCGAGCTGTTGTAGTGCTTGTCGTGAAAGCACAAAACTAAAAAAAATTATAGAAATGCAGCAAGATTTTGCATTATGATTTTTTACTCAGGCTTCAGATGGCGCCGTTTCGACTTTTGTTGTCCCATCAGTGGAACTCAAAGTTGGGTTTAATTCTTCTGCAACCATGTTTCATTTCCAAGAAGAGATTTTGTAAAACTTGAGAGTCAAGCCCCAAGTTGCTAAAATTTTTACGTTTTTGTGTTGAAAGGTATCAAATTAGGTCTCTAAGAAAACATTGCAGAAATGGGCAGTGAAACTCGTCATCAAAAGTACGTATAAGCAACTTATTAGTAAGTGGCACAAAGAGCAGCATTTATGTTCAACAATATGTTCTGCTCATGGTCGCTGGTTGTAAGCTCTTCGCCTAAGCTGCTGAAATACACAAAATGCTGAGGCGCCTTATGTTCAGTTACCTGCGTCTTTCTTCGCTCTCAGGCACTGCGCGGGGTTGGTCATCTTGTCGGTAAACAGGACAGCGAACAGTGATTTTCGGTTGTTTTGTCGCGATTTCGTCCGCGTTCTCGCCGATTCTATGCCAGCCGTGTTTTTGTGTTCGTTCCGCTCCGTTCCGCGTCATCGGCTCGGTGCTGTTCGTTTGATCGTCGCTAGTTTCTTGCGAACCATCGCGCCAGTTCAGCTCACCGCCGGCAAAGGACGAAGGCCTGCGAGCAGAGCTGTGCAGTCCGACGCCGCGCGGCATTGGCGCGGGCGCCGCGCTCAACTGCTGCTTGTTTTTGTGCCGCGGCGGCCTCGTGGAAATTAAGCCGGCTGGATCGACCGACAACAAGTCACCTGTTGATTTGTGCATCTTGTGCCCGGCGAGCTTTTTCGCGTTGCACAACGAGGCAGAAGATTGCAGTGACGAATACGGTGAATCTGTGACAAAACGAATACCCAGAAAAGTGAAAAACGTGGTGTATGGACGTTTCGTGAGGCTTGCTCATTGGTAGGACGCTGTGCTCACTGCTAAGTGTTTACACACTCGACGACATAAACTCTCTTCAACTCTCTTCAGATAGGTGTTCAGTTTAAAACACAGACGGCTGGTTAACCCAAATCCCAAATTATTCAGGTATGCGAAGGACATATAAACACAACATTTTACTGCATATATTAGGGGTGGGAAATTCGCGGCCCGCGGGCCACATGTGGCCCACCACATCGTTTTCAGTGGTCCGCGGAAGCATTCAGGAAAAATCTTCAAATCTGAAATTTCCTCCAACTTACCACAGTAACTTTAGTGCTGAGGCTAACTTGAACCGAGATTTCCTTCTATTTCCACTGGAAGATATGGCCCTCGGCTAAACGCGGCATTCTCAAAGTGCCCCCGATCCAAGTTAATTGCCCACCCCTGGCATATAATGGTCTAAAATAAAATGGTGTGTAAAAGTGCTGTGGTTAAATGCTTGTCCTGCAAGAAAAAAAACTTTGCAGTATCCTCAAACCCATACCGAAAAAACTTACACGAGGTTTTGTCAGCATTAGAACCGAATTGTTTGGAAGTTTCAAGGCATAAACAGAAAAAAACGTGCGGTTGCCCCGAATTAACTGCACCCATGGGCGCAATTAGGTGGGGGACACGGTGGACGCGCTCCCCCCGCTTTTTCAGACAGTAGGGATATAAATATGCCTGTCCCCCCACATTTTCTCTTTAGGTTTCCTAATATATTGGTTTCACACCAACCTGTCCCCCCACATTTTACAACAAAATTGCGCCCATGACTGCACCAATCTATTACCATTCTTTGAGAGCTTTCATGAGCACAAATTGTATTTTCACACAAACGTTCCACCCTTCAGATAATTGTACAGCAAGCTACCGCAATGAACAATGGGTTGTGAAGTTACACTCTCCATCCCTGCAAACATGCAAATCCGACAGCCGCACGAAAAAAACTCTTTCGTCAAATATGACTTTCCTCATACAGACGTTTGCACAGAAAGCTCTCTTTGGAGATCACCCCTGAGGCACCGTCTTCACAAGAATGGCAAGAATGTTCTGCTGCTACAGCAGATCTTAAAACAGTTTAAGTAACGCGTAGTGGCCACAAACGCTTAAGAGATACTTTTAAGTAATTTTGCAGATATACCCCTCTGCCCCATCCAGGGAGAAAAACCGTGAGGTCGAACCGCAAAAACACACTTCGCGGCTCTCCTGAAAGAAGTTGCGACGTCGCAACCGCAAATTGATCGCCAGACTGACAGGTAGTTGTTTGATGTCGGGTGTGAGGGAAAGAGTTTGACTTATGTGAAGGTTTAGACAGAAATCGAACTTGTAGAAAGCTTTTTAAAGCGGAACCGTCTCAGTAGATGACTGTGAGAGTAAAGCATTGGCAGAAAATCAGGGAAATAGCAATACTTAATTGAATTGCATTGGCCAATGTTGTTACAGATGCTAACCCGTTCCAGATCGGGTAACTGGTAAATTACTTAGAAATTAGGAAAGACATTCCAAAAGCAACCAACTCCTGCTTGCACCACGAAGAACTCACACGTTCAACGTTGCAAGGTTATATTTACAGCTGCTCAACAGCCAATCACAAAAGTGCCTGTACGTTTGCGGTTTTGGGTTAATTAGGCACAAATTTCGATCTATGACCGGCCTCTCGAGTTTTTGTGATTTCCATGCACTATCTACGATGAGCGAAAAAAATGCTTGGATATCGCATGTCGCGTACATACATCTTGAATGTTCTCCATTAAGTTGTACGACCAACTGCGAAAAGAATCTTGTGCGCATCGACAATTTGTACCGAGAACAAACTTATAGGCAGAGCAACAGTGGCCCCCGATTCAGGATCACAGGGTCGGTTGAATAGATCAGTGCTTCACAAACTATGGGTCGCGACTCCGCTTGGGGTCGCGAAATGTAATTTTGGGGTCACGAAACAAATTGGACTGACAAATCAGATATAAACGTTTTTGCAAACTTTACAAAAATTTAAAAGTAGACCTGCAGTGAACCTATTTCTACTGCATTTTATATGGGTAATACGGTGTTTCATGCTGTCATTCATTTAGCCTACTATCGGGTGTCTTCCTGAGCTATCAAATGATAACAATCAGCTAAGCACAAGTTATGCGTTGTTAAGTCATGATTGTTTTGCGAACTGACCAATATTGACCTTGTTGCATTCATTCAGACACGCGGGCACACTTGTGTCTAGAACTCTAGCTCTAGTGTAGGGGCTTGTCTAACTGCTTTGAGAGCACTCTTGGTTGTTTTAGACTGAAGTTGAAGGCTTCACACACAGCTTTGGAAGTAGTTTGGAATTTGATTTAGAAAAAGCTGGATCCGCAAACCACACACAATTGAAATTTCAGTAGGACACACACCTGCCATGCCCAGGATAAGTGCAGAATTATTAACAAAAGTTTACGACTGGGATTTTCAAAACAGGGTTTTTGATTTTTGGATAAAAACAAGAAATGAATACCATCCAGTCATTTCTGATCTAGCTATTCATAAACTATCAACCTTCTGCACATCATATGTGTGAAAAGGCATTCTCAAAAATGATAATCATGAAGTTCAGAAACTGATCCTTCTTGAAAAATGTTGAGAATGTCCTTTGTCCTCCATTGTGTTGTATCAATCTACGTATGGATGACCTGTGCAAAAATCATCAAGTGCATCCATCCCATTAGTTGTATTTGATAACTTCTATCAATTGAGTTATTTTTGTTATTTTTTTTCGCCTCAATGTTTCCATTACGTGATTGTTTTATTACTATATAGTTACTTTCGTGGATGGTGTGCATTTGTATGATTTCGAAACATGGCGAAGACAAAAAAATGCCTCTTGAGAATGTCTCTTCATATTTGTAATGGGACGTTTAACACGTATCATTAACATCTAGGCCAGGGGTCACCAACGTGGTGCCCGCGGGCACCAGGTCGCCCGCAAGGACCAAGTAGGTCGCCCGCGGGCCTGTTCCAAAATAACATTAGCATGACCAATAATTAACATTAACGAATATCAATACTAATATAATTGAAGGTAACTTGAGCAAAATTTTTATTTCAGAAGTGTGTATCAAACTGACAGTCCTTCGCATTAATCGGTACACAAGAAGTATCTCGCAGTTTCAAAAAGGTTGGTGACCCCTGATCTAGGATATCCATCAAGGGGTCACATAGAAAAAACTTTTTCAAAATGGGCTCGCTGAAGAAAAAACTTTGAGAAGCCCTGGAAAAATGCCCGCCGTGGTCTTTCACCAATCCTATCCTATGTGAAACAGTGGCAATGTTTGTTAACATTGATAAATTATTTTTCCATCGCGTTTTCACTTATTTTAATTTACTTTTCGCATGATGGCTTTTTGTATTGTTTCTGATTTTTATCTGAGTCATGTGGAACAATAAATCAATCAACCAATCAATCAAAACAGATCACGCAACGGAATAAATAAAGAATTCAGCAACCGCTGTTCCGAAAAAATCTTTTAGGGCCAATCCATAAAATTTTAGAATGAGCCGGTCTTCCTTTGTTTCTTACACTAACACCAGAAAGAATGAGCGAAGAACCTACCTGTTTTTTGAGAAGACGACGCAGTTCTGCTCATTCTGGCAACGCGAGTTGCGTAGTCATCGTGGACGTTGCGTCGCGTCGGCGTGGGATCAACCTGAACAAATGCAATAAACTAATTTAGTGACAAAGCGCTTTGAAGCCTTTTAAACCTTTACAACAAGTCAAAAGAGACGAGCATTCATTTCCACTGACTGTTACACTTGCCATGGAAGCGAATTACGTGGAATTGGCGAGTTCCTGACTGTTCAGCAAAATCAGTGAAAGCAGTTGACTCGGGCTTGAGCGAACCTTGTTCAGCCACCTTGTTTGCAATTTAAAGCTGCGTTAATTCCCCATCTAAAGTCTAACTTAACCATCGCCCTTGAAACGGCTGCTTGCCGAAACAGCAGGTGTAGTTGGCCCTGACTGTTCAGTGCGCGTGGGTTCAGACAATTGATGAGCAATGCGTGACGTGATTGTTTGCGGAAAGTGCATTTGATGTCGTTGTGTACCTAAAAACCTCTATTTTTGAAATTGCCGCTATTTTTCAAAATTTCAAGCCTTTCTGGCTTAATACCAGTATCCGTTCAGTAAGACACATACAGATACCGTGTGCAGCACACTTCCACATAACGATTTCTCGCAGAGGGAGAAAATAAAAACTGATTGTTTGATAAAGCTTACTGCAATCATAGGAAGCAAACTTTGACTGTTTTTAAACCAAGATTGTAACAAAAGCTTGACAAGAGATGCCAGTCAAAGTGATGCCCTAAAGACAAGATGACGTGTTGCAAGCAAATGGCATGATGTGGAGCAGCAAATCGCTTAATATCCCATTTAGATGTATTCCGCCAAACCCAAAACATGAACGAAACGTTTGGAATTAGTTTGAATGTGTTTTTCCTGGTACCGCACGACCTCGTCCTGACAACAGGTGGTCATGAATCAACATTAGATATCACGGAAAATTTTCCACGGCTAAAATAGGCTGAAATTTAATAGAGAATGCAAATTTTCAAAAATTGCTTAATTTGCCTCTAAGAAATGTTTTAAGTCTTTTTATCACAACCCACACTCCCATGCTTGTCAAGTAATAAAGCGCAAAGGATTGCTAAACCGTTTAACAGCTATTTGAGGGAAGCCGGGTGGTCTTAGTCGTGGCAGCTCAACACTTCCAATCAACAACTGAATCGCACGCGACGCGGTACAGCACAAATCTTTGGGGTCACCATCACAAGGCCAGTGAAGAAAACGATACGTTGGGTGGGAAATGTATCGAGGCGGTCGTAGTTATTGTTCAAAACAATGCCAGAAGTCAAGCAGTGCCATTACAAAGGCTCGACGGTTCAAGTCAAAACACTGTCTCACGGTTTACACAAAAAAACGATTAGATTACAACCAGGTTGTTGCTCAGGATGGCAGCGACCCTGTACATACCTGAACACAAGTCACTTTAATCTATAAATAGCAAGGCTTCTATACTTCCAATACTGCACAGATGGCGGATTTGCCATTTTCTGTTGATTCGGGGGACAATTTTTAACACGATCTAAGTGTACATGGTTTTGCCAAGCTTTTGCTGCTGTTTTTTTCTGCATGAACTATGACGTTCAAGGCAAACACCAGCACCAGGTGCACAATTGTTTCAATGCTGAGGGTTTTATGTTGTTATCATCGCATCCAGAACTGCTCTCAAGGGCACGTTGCCTATAAATGTTGGTCGTATCTGAAAGCCAGTGACAAATACAAAATTAAGTAAAATTGATCCCAGGGAAATTGAAGAGATTTTCTGTAATCTAGCTTGAAATCCTTTTGTCTCGCAGTCAACAACAGTCGTACTTTTCGTCGTCCCGAAGCAAGTGTCTAACATTTCTATTGACAATGGAGACGTGTTCACGATGAGGTGTATGACATCACGACCGGAACAAGCGCGAGGGATTGTTTACGTAGTTTTTGTAAGATGTTAAACCTTCAGGTGCACGTACAGTACATCAAACAAGGCTATTGTACCTGCCACACAGAACAAGCACTGTGCTACCCTTACGCACAGTGAAAGTACCTAATTAATGCCGTGAAATCGATTTTCCTTGCACAGAATCGCAAAGGTTTTGCGTGGGCAGTAGGTATTTTTTGCAAATTTGTGGTCGAAATACATGGAAAGATACGTTATAGTGGTTATTCCATTTGCTTTGGAACGTCTGTAGATGAGACTCTGCAAGTCGACAGACAGGCACTTTTGACGGTCTGATTCGAATGGAATGGTAGCCAACAAAACTTTGAAACCCGTGGTTTCTTACGGGAATGCTACATAGCGTCAAGGCCGACAGAGCTCCATCTATAAATGGGAAAAGAATACAATCCTTTTTTGCCTCAAGCAAAACGCCTCTGCATAGAACAACTTTCAGTGGTACTTGCGGTGCCGGGCCCAAACCCGAACAAGAAACTCGAATGAAAGAAATTAGTTGATCCACTTACACCAAAAGGCGGTATTGTTTACGTGCGACACGGTTCGCTGCAGCGCAATAAACAGCACGGTTCTCACGCTGCTGAAGATCACCGCTGTCATTGTAAAGTAGCTTTAAGTGCTGATTATATCCGCAGGTCTCGTCTTTTGCGGCAGAGGACCCTTGTAACTTCGAAATACGCTGTTGTTTAAAGTGCAAATGGATTTTTCGTGTTTTTCCGTTTCGTTTGCCGAGATGGTGACAACGTAGCGTAGACAAACACGTTTTGCTCAGAGTCACAACGGTTCTTGTCTCGGGAGTTACTCGCTTTGTCCCGGGAAAGTAGACTTTTCACTTCAATGAAAACGTTTGCATACTTCGCCGGATATCAGACGATTTTGTAAACCTTGGCCTGCTTCCAGATAAACATAAAATGGCATGACTGTTATTTAAAAGTTTTACACCCAAACTTGCCCAATGTTAAATTCACACATTGCATAAAACCCACGTTGTGAAGCGTACCACCGATTAACAGCGTAAGAGAACATCTTCACCTAACTACCATTACACTATAGTTGAAGCTGATTTAAATTTTTTTGCTTGTAGTTATGAAACCTAACGTATAAGATCTAAGCAGCTTCGTTATTCCACTTTGCAATCTTTGCCCAGGCTTCGTATTTTAGAAAATGCAGTATGTTTTCAGCACACTTTCTTCGTTACACCCTACCTCCTGAAATGAGTGGGTTTCGATAGCGGCGTAATTGCCTGTCATGCACGTCGCGTTTGTTTGGGCTCGCAGCCAAAACAATATTTGTTGTTCCTGGAGAAACTGCGTAATTTAAACCCTCTTCTGCACCAAGGACAGCTGTTGCACGAGTAGCCGGGCTATCAACACACGGAAAGCACTGTTGCTCGCGGGTTGCTAAAACAGTGCACTCAGCGTCACCCGACGCGCAGTTCGCGTTTTGACAAGAGGCTGGGACTGGCATCCCTTGCAGTAAAAGCTTCCGCAGAAAATGCGTTGTCCCAAACTAAGTGGTCATGCGAAACGAGCGCAAAGTCACGTTGTTTCTTGCACTCACACGTACCCAGAGCCTCTTTTGCGAAACTTGGAAAGAATGTATTCGTGAGTGTGACTACTGCTTCAAATTGACGTAATTTAATCAAAGTTTACAAACGATTTTTTTTCAAATTCGCAGCTGTTTGGATTTGGAAACCGTCAACGTCCAAAAAGCCTTAAATCGCTATCACAGACCGTGGAATTTGGGCCCCTAAGAATCTCATACGTTCTTGCTCTACAACCTCCCAAGGCCTACGCTCAAACACCCAGCGGTACACGTAAACAATGACGCTTCACTCATCGCTAATCGTGCGAAACATCTCGGCCCTAATTTTCAAAACCCCGCAATTTGCAGCAACGAAAAGTCTCACGTTAACTAGTGCGGCGTATCGAAAAGTAGACAAGAGTCCGGCCGGCCGGCGTTGTTCCAGGCGCAGGTTTGATCTTCAATGACTAACCAACGATTTCGATTTATTTCAACAGAACCAAAGCAAGTTAGAATTCGGACCCACTTCGAAACTGTCACGAAGGGAACGCTGCAAAATCTATACGGTATACCCACAAACACTCATCGTACCTTCAATTTTCGGAAGCCGACAGTAGGGGTAGCGTTGGCTTGAGCTACAGCGTGGTTTTCTGAGTTTGCAATCCCGACAGGAGGGTTAGTTTCCACCAGCGAGCTATCACTCGAGTTTTCGGTTATTCCTCGGGCTTTTAGAGGTCCACTTTGAATTGCATGCCCGTTGTTTTGTCTCTTACGGTCTTTTCGCATAAACGGAAACAGCGACCTTGGCAGCTTGGGCACCCTCCTCGACCCGCTCGACGCCTTGCATGGCCGATCGGTGGACGATGAAGTCGATTCAAGACCGTCACGGCTGCTTGTTTCGGAGATTGCCTTGTCCGGTAAAACCTGCTTCGAGACTCCTTTTGACTTACTTACCCCGTTCGACCTGTCGTTGACATGGTGCTTGGCCGAAACGTTTGCTTCATGCTCCGTCTGCTGGAATAACATCTCCGTTCAAGGGAACGCTAACAGCACGCTGCTCAATAACTCTGGCCCGGGCCGAGGCGCCCTTGTATAACGTCCGTGCATAACGAACGAAGCACAACACAAACTACAATACGCGCGCCTATCGATTTACAAATATGCCCAGGGTGAGGCGAGATATGTCATTAGATACACATGCGCGCAACGTAACGTTACCTGCGTAGGACGCACGTGCCCGGTGATCAGTTTGGCGATGCGAGACCTGCTAATCATATTGCTGCCGTCAGGCTGATGACAGGATAGTGGTCCGACTGACGACGTGCTGCTGTAAATTGACGAGCACGGCTCGCTTAACAAATCATCGGCAGTCAAGTTCGACAACGACTTGCAAAGGCGCTTGCAGTTCGGTGACGGCTGATCAGTACCGATCAGCGCCTGCTTTGAGACACTAGTTACTTGACGCGGACTCAATCGCGGCTTGGACAGACAGCCGCCGTGTCTTAACAACACATTGGGCCATACATCATCAGTGATATGTCTCGGTTTTCCCAGCTGACGCAAAGGTTTAACAATCTCGTCTTTTTGCAGAGCAAATTCAGTCTTGCGTCTGCTGTCTACGCCTGAATTAACAGTTATTCCTTTCAAAATCTGGAAATCAGCAGCTGTACTGAATCCATTGGATTGTTCCAAACTTGATTCACCCACTTCAGCTTCCTTGCGGGAATGCTCAGTCGCGCAGCTGACTTTACGTCCTGTAACTGGTGCCTGAACACCAGAAACAACGGGCACGCCCAGCGAGCTTTTATTTATCTCAGGTTGGCTTGCCTGCTGCACTTCCACGCATTCTGATTTCGAATAGAATTTGTTCCTTGAAAAGCAACCGGTGACATCAACGCCTGTGCGCTGTGAACGGGGCGAAATCGAATCACTGGCACAGATTTCAGTGTCCGAGAACCTGCCTTTCTCAAAAGTTTTACCGCTCTGACGCGTTCGTAAGGCTCTGTGCGGTTCAGAATCGCAAGCTCTGTCTTGGAAGCTGGTTTGGACGTTCAGCTGCCACCTTTCTGCCGCAATGAACTCAGCAGCACCTTTTCTGGGATTCCACTCAGGACAGGTGCCGCGTTTCACGCTGGCAGGTCCACAAGTGTTGACGGGCGATTCGTGCCGCCCTTCTTCATCATCGTAGTCACTCGCAACGTCTTCGCACGCTTGCGTGGAGGGCAATTTAGAAACACAGCCTAAGCCGCTCCTTGCTGGGTCGTCTACTGCTAAAGCCGACTTGTTCACGTGCAGTTGTGTAGCGTGGCGGGAGGATTCGCTCTCTGCACTTTCCAAGTGCACACCTAGTAGGTCAGTGGGGCGCGGCGAGCCGTGTACAGTTTGAGTGCCAATTTCGGTGTCCTTTAGAACGAGTTCCCTGTCACTGCATCTCGCACAGTGCCTATTGGGCCATCCTGCATTAGGACAACACCGTTTGCCTGTTTTCCCTGACCAGGTCATGATGGATGCGTTCGGTGACTTCGATAGACAACAAGCGTGTGTTGTGTCTGTGACCAACGAGGCAACTGTCCCGTAACCGGTCCTGATGTCGATATGGGAAGGTTGCGTTTTGTAGCGCGCTGTGGGCGGAGGCTGGTCGGGGGCGAAAGTAGCGCTTTGATCCTCCGCTCCTTGTTTATTTCGATCAATCCCGCAGGCGGTTTCCTCGAGCGGTGCGACGCAGTTCCCGCTTCTGCAGCCGTCTGAACATTCGCCAAACGTGCCGACGGCGCTTTCGGAAGTAACACGTCGATCCCGAGTGCCTTCGAGAGCGACTCGACTAGCCAAAAGTGACTGTTTGCCTTCCGCATTCGGGGACACGAAGTCACCTGCGGTTGCCTGTTGCACATCGGCCGTTGCCTGAACGTTTGTCATATCCCATCGGCCGCATGGCAGCAGCCCACGAAATTAAATTAACTTTTGTTGAAATCACTACCTAGTTTCCCGATGCGGGTATAATTGCTGGGGAATGCCTGAAACAAAAAGTAATATACTGAAGGCATGTGGACGAAATTCAGTTCGCTGCTGGAATAAAGAAACGGAGTGTTAAGAGCATGCAACTGGCGTTGGACATCAATTTGCGAAAATGAGTACATCACAAAAAAAGTGTGAAGTTTACTTGCGCGTTTGTCTTAGGACTGTTAACTTCGCTTCGGTTTGTTAAAAACTTAGTTCTTCGTTTTTATCTGGTGTTAACTAATCACAGCAAGCACATGTTGTGGTAATCATGCTCTTCAGTTTTCATTTCGTTTGAATAAGCCTGAGAAAAACCAGCCAAGAACAACAGAATCTTAGTCGGAAAATGACGATCTGTTGTGCATCCTAAGAATCGTACTTCCTTGAAATGCACCCACGTTACACCTCATCCTTTCAGCGAGCAACGTTGTACACCCACCTAACCTGGAACTGCAGCGCAACAAACGACGCTCACACACTTTTTAACTGATAGGTCTGCTCTCAAAGGTTTCTTGTCCACGCCTCACGTGTGTCATGAAAGAGATTCGACGCAGTGGCATGTTGAATGCAGCGAAAGATGCGAATCTGCACTTGATCCAACGCAAACCGGTTTTGTTCGTCACGCGACAACAGCCACAGACGCATGAACGCGTTGCTCATGGTAACGGCAAACTGAACGCCTGACCCGCACCACTGCGTGGCAGGCGAACATGACGCTTTGCGTGCGAGAATCGCAAAGGGAGGTGTTTATCTATGGTGTGGTGTGCTCAAAGCGGCAAGTTCAAAGACAGTACAACCGAGCAGTGAATTTGGTCCGGTTTGGTGCGTAGAGGAGCTCACGTACCTGAGCTCACTGCAAGCCTTTGGAAAACATCAACCTGTGAGGCACTTGCTGTTTGTACATATTTGTTTGTTTTGTTGTCACACGTTGTTTTCACTGTGACATTCGTCTTGCTAAATAAAGACATTGTTTTCATTCAGCAAGCAGTAATAACAAATTGCAACAAACAGGAAAGGCTGAGTTGCTATTCAACACGCGTTTGGTCAACTTTTTGTGTCTCACCCACTCTAAGATCCTTGAAGCTTCATAAGCTTTTAAGATATCAATTCTTTTCGGGTAACATGTAACGTGCTTTTTATGTACGCTTCATCAACTTTTGTTAGTTTTTTAGTGATCTGCATCATCGCACAATTGTCCGTCATCGTGGGTAAGTTGTCGCTCATCAATTTAAAAAACATTGCCCCGCCGCATCGGTCCAGCAAAGTTCCACAGCATGTGCCGCCGATGCTCCAGTTCGATTGATATGCGGTGTATCAAACAATACTCGCTCAAAAAGAAACTGCCAGAGAACGTAGAGAAGTGGGCACAAAAATGCTGCCGTGCGATCATGCTCAGAATAAACGCAAAATTGACAGTAGCAGAAAAAATAAGCAAACCGTCGGTCGTCGCATGGTGATAGGTGGATATGGACCTTATAAAATCTTTTAAAACGATTTTATGTTGTCTGGATGTCACAACAGGCCTAAGATTCAGTTTGACTGCGGGCAGATTTTGATACATGCTTATCTAAGAGACCAAGTGCCCAATTAGTCTTTCCATTTCTCGGTTACGAGGATGTATTGCTCTCAATGATGCTTCAAAGTAAGTTAAAGGTGCTTCAACGCAATAAAAATGAATTATTGACAAAAATTACCGGGCTAACGAAGAATTACTTCTAAACCAGTTATTTTCATGTACTCTTTGCTTTCTGCAATTTGTATCTGCAACAAAAGCCGTAGGGCTAAGCAGCATTGTACTCGCTGTTTAGTAATCCGACGCAGGGGTATGCATATTCCGGAAATTTCGTGAAATTGGAGCAAGTGGGGAAAACGCTTCGCAGTAGGTATTGAAAATGACAAATTTGTTTAGGTCATTTTACTTTTAGAAAATTCGCAATCGTCAAATCATTATTTTAAGATTAAGTTGGAAGTTTGGGACCTACGTTGGCTCTATAGCGTGTAGTTCTTGCCAGAAAACGGCTGCAAGAAACGTAGTTTTGCAACTCTTTTTCTACGAAGCAGGGATTTACTAAAATTTTGAATTCAGTTAATATGAAAAGGTAAAATTTTGTAACTAAAAATTTTCAAACCCCTTGTAATATTGGGTAAAACTTTTGTATGCCTTCTCGTGATTCAGGCTCGTAACGAGGGGATAAGGGGGGCACAGTCCCCGGCCCCGAATCAATATGGGGGAGCTGAAAAGCCCTAACAACGTCACAAGTACTTTCTTAAGTACAGTACATTTGCTTCCGAAAGACCTCAGGTTCAAACATGGGACGCCCCTGTCGTGATTAAATACTAAAATTCACAAAAGTTAGTGCGGCAGTTTCTTTCATCAGGCATCAACACATACTTGATCACAATAACATGCTCTGCTCTACACGTTTTGTGCTAAAAGACGCCGCTGCTGTATTTTTTCTCAACTTTATTTGTTTATTTACCTTTTAAGTTGCTAGGCATGACGCTAAACAACAACCGATGATGAGGCTGCAGTCCTTAAGTTCTACAGCTTTGGAGACAGTGAAATACCCTTTAGACGTCGTTCCCAGCTCTACTCCAATCCCCAGTAGTCATGCCTGACTGGGCTCCAATCATGAACCAAATAGTTGCTTTCTCTTGGAATGTAAGATATACCAAGTGTGGTCTACTGATGACTGGACAGCTCAGTGGCCCAAACCGTAGACGTAGAGCTTCTGTCGCACGCACCGTAATTTGCCTCTGAACCAGGGGCGTAACGAGGTTAGATGGCACCCGGAGCAAGAAGCAAGTTTGGCGCCAATATTTGAACCTGAGGTCTTTCCGAAGAAAATGTACTGTATTTGAAGAAAATTACTTATGACATTGTTGGGACATTTCGGCGACTCCCGCAGTCATTCTGCGGCGCCTTCCGCAATTATTCCGCAGTGATTCGGCGCCTCATAGTGATTCGGTTCCCGGTGAATTATTCCCTTGCTTGCCCCCTCGTTCCGTCCCTTCTCTGAACCAAACGCATAACTATGTGCCGCAACTGGTCCAGGGCGAGCGATATTGTGATGATTTTAAAATGTGGTTTGGGCCAAATATGGGTAAGAATCTGCCTCTTCAAACGTGCCTGCTTTCCTTTAATCAGTTTCTTTAACTTTCAGCAGTATACACACGATGTGCTTTAGTTTTTATTTGCTCGAGTGTTTTTGTTTTTGTCCTAAGTGTGTTCGTACATATGCACGTGCGCATGTGTGCGCGTGATTGCGCATCGTGTTTTACCTCTTGCGTCATATTGATGACTAGCACTTTTATTTTATCAGTTTCGTTTTGCAGAGCAGCGTTGTATCTTAACAAAGTACCGCTCATAACGTCTGTTTCGATTTCAACCTGGGCTCCATCTTATTTGTTCGTCTCATCGTGCAACACATGGGAAAGGTAGCAAGCCAAATATTACTGTGAAAACAATTCATACCTGTGTAAGCGTCATCATGAAAGTGTTGGTCACAAAAGCAAATTATCAAAAGTGGTAGTTATCTACTTTTTTAACTTGACATTTTCAAAAGTTACTAGGGGGCATTTGGTAAAAGCAAGTCTTGAGGGAAACACAGTTTACTGCTGGGTTTGTCCAAATTACAATAGAGGCAAAGATTATTCCTAGTAAATCCACGTCTTTCCCGAGCATGCTACATAACACGCAATGGTATGTGGTTAATTTTTTTGTGGAAAAGTGTGCTGTTGGCACGTTTCCTAGAAGTGCCGTCCGGCGTACCGTGATAAACATTCGGTTCATGCGCTTCAAGTCGAACTGGGACGCCGAGACCCTCAGCAGTAAGTAAGCGAATTCCTTCTAAGTTTCTGGTGCTTAATTGTAAGACCTCCGGATTACTACACCTTTTTTTGACTGAGTCAACAAGCTCAGTCTTGCAATAAAAGCTATCTTTACGGAATTATCCGTGATAAACACGATGTCGGTTAAAAATGGTCGTGATTGTCAGCTTCTGAAACAAATTATGGTATACGATGGTAAGTTTTACAGCCAAAGCATTTAGGTTGTTACCAAACCAGATCCTACTTTTACGTATTTACCGTACCAGGTAATATTCAACCGTAGGTAATGGCGTAACTAGAGGTTTGAGCCAGGGGAACGTAGCTGGAGGGGGCCCACTGGCCACCGTAAGAGGCCGTAGCCAAAACTAAAAAAAGTTGAGAAATGATAGTGAATCCGGTGATGTCTTTACTATAAATCCCAAAATCACTGGAAAACATTCCGAAAAATGCAAAATAACAACAACGAAAACAAACGAATAGTAAATACCGAAATCTGAGCTAAATCGTGGGCCGGTTTTACAGTCAGCTTGCCAGGGGTGGCGGTGCCCGCCCCTGCCCACCGTCAGTTACGCCACTGAACGTAGGTGCCTGAAGTAAAAAAAATAAACAAATCCAAATTTTAGAAAGAAATTTCCGTTTGCTTCTGATTTTGAGCTTGTTCGGAATCAATCAGGCTTTTAATCAGTTCAGTTCAGTTCAGTTTATTTATGCATCCCGACCAAGCACAGAATACTTCATCAGGAATACAGGGACAGGAAGCGACGGCCGTAGCTGTCATTTACGTCACTTTAATCAAATATCAACAGCGAATGTTTACTTTGTCGTCTTGTAGTTGAAACGAAACTCATTTGCATGAGTCACAACTTGACTAAATAATGATCACATAAACCCACGCAAGCAAACTGAAAACTAGAAAGAAGTTGAGAAACGATACAAAGGTTCTATATTGGAAAAAAGTCAATTAAGCAGCTTCAGCGAGACAACGATTTATTGATGTATTCTCAGCTTGGACATCGCAGTTTACTATCTGCGAAGAAATTTGCTATTAACAGAATACATACGTAATGATAACAAAACAACCAGGCAAAGCTGCTTTTCGTCTCAAGGGCGTATTACCCTGCCGGGCGTGCCACTTGAACGACGTTTTTGAGATTTTAGGGATCACTGCATCTTTAACCCTCCTGGTTGCGAACCTGGCGCGTGCGTATAAAGTGATTGGTGTTTAAACGGCTGCACTTCAGTTAAGCCCTTATTGTTGATTTATTCCAAAACAACCTAATGGGAAGGCGAGTTTAAACAAGGTTTTGAAGAAGTCAAAATGGGTGAAAAAATATGCAAAACCTTGAACACAACAGAAAATGTTTAACCAGACAAACTTAGTTTTTTTCTATCAGCCAGGAAACCTGAAGCGTATTACTAAAGGTTCACCTTTAAGCAATGATGAATTTACCAGGAAACGCATTGCAAGGTGCATCGTCTGGTGTAGAAACTGGGCCTGCTACTCTGATATGAGAGTACGAAAAAAGAAAAAGGCACAGTTTGATTTGTAAATGTGTACATTACCATCGCATCTGTTCAGGTCGGACGCGAAGAAAACGGCAGAATAGTGACTAATAGGTTTTAAACATTGCACAATTTTCCTGGTTCTTAGGTTTTTCAAACACCAAGAAACATATTTTTGCTTGTGACTGATCAAAGTCAACTTCTGTTGCAGTAAGTATAACCTGCGCAATGTTTCAATTATAGCAACAGAAACTATGGCTGAGAATCGCAAGCAATGTTGAATCTTGTCACTTGTTGCGAGGCCTATAATAAATCGGGACGACATGTTGAAAAACAACGAAGAGAAAAATTTGAGCTGCTCCAACTTAAATCTGCTTCTACTTCTGCTGTTGTTGCTGTTCGTCAGCCAACCTTTTACAGTCTGCTCGCTGTCACACTCAACATATAGCGTCGGCGATGGGGCCAACATGCGGATTTTGCTCAGAATCAACAAAATCAAGACGTAATTTGTAAACGTTCTGCACTGGCACACGTGGCATATCGCAACATTGTCTCGTGTTTGTTTTTGATATGCGGTGTTCCAAGTGCTATCTTTAGCCTACTCAGCCTTCTGTGTTTAGCCCACTTGTTTCTATCACTCAACCTGACAATTTATGCCACAATACCTGGGCCTTATTTGCTTGGCAATGATACCGAGTGAACTGCAAGCAGTGACTGCTTTGTCGCAGAACGTGTGGTACTTCCTCCACTAGTCTGAAAAGGAACGGCATCCCTAACGTAATTTGGAAACAAAATCATGAGGCTTTTGTGGTTACTTTTAATAAAATTAGGAAAAGAAAAAATCTAGTCTATTTTGTCTAGCAGCGCATGTCTTTTCTAAAAGAGCGTTTGGGCCTACACCATGACTGCAAGATCGCTATAGCCTTCACAAGTGCACTGACAAACAAAAAGACAGTTAACGTACTGTATGATCAACAGACTTCTAGCCGCACCTGCCAGAAATCACGACTAGAAAACTGGAGTCGACCTTTCTGATGCTTATTTCACATTCTGGTTCTGTATGATGTTCTTTTCTTCGAAATATTGCCAGCCGGCAGCCGCCACAGCAAGATATTGCCAACAAACATCGCAAGTGCTTGTTGTGTAGTTTTGTGCACGAAGTGTTAACGCAAAAACAAAGTCTGGCTGGCGGCGCAGGCGTGATTTGTTTTAATATTTTTCAACTCTCCAGCACTTCATCCAACCATTAGAAGAAACTTGCTTCTTGGAAGAGTGCTGACGGGAGAAATATGCGTTGGCGGCGAAAGATTAACCCGCTCCGAACGTGATCGGCAGAACCAGTCACGTGAGAGCTTGCAACACCATTCGTCAAGTGATTAGTCGGATCAACCTAAATCGATCGCTCAACGTTGACCTGCTTAGGAGATGCTGATTGATATGTCGCAAACCAAGCGAATAAAAGTCGTGGTAAAAATTTAGTTATAATTGAGTGCGAAAAGCTAAAGCCTTCAAGATCGTTTTGCACTTACCAAATATGGTTAAAAACTGAAAACTTTTGAGTTTTGTCGTGTGTTTGTGTTTCCAAAGTTCTGCGGTACAGGATTCAACCTTGCAATAAAACTAAGCTTCTCAATAAGTTTGAAAAAGTTAGAGCGTTGGCAAAAATTGAAGAAAAAAAATTTCTTGCAATTTTTTTCTTCTGCTGTAGGAGAGCTAATTCCTTAGTCTTCGAAGAACAGTCTATTCATTTGAAAGAGTATTGGATATGTTTGATATCTTCTGGATTTCTATGTACTGGATTCAAGTGCTTCAAGTGCTTGGGCTTGAAACAAACTGTTTCACTGCAACAACTTTCAGAAAATAATTGACACGCACTAACAAGACATTTTGAAATCATTACCCTGCGTGAGACCTATTCCAAAAACTCTATGTAGCAGAAAGCAGGCATAAAACGCATTCCGGAGATTTTGATGCGCCGCTTCATTAACGTTGAAGTTATTGGGGGCATGGCTAATTTTATGGCTGTGAAGTCTGTGGATTCTGCCTCGTCTGCCTCTGACTCAATAAAACGCGTCGGCTAAACACTGCAACAAAGACAATGTTTACCTTCAAAAATGCTCCACTGATGACATGCATTTCGATAAACCCGTTGCCCAGCAGCGAAATATTCAGAGTCTAAGACTGAGTTAATTGCTGCTTGAGCCGCTGAACCGCAGTAAGAGAAAGAGGTCATTCTGTAACACTGCGACGAACGCCGTGAGTCACAAATCGAAATATGGTCAATCAAAATACGAAGCTTGTTCACGAGACCGTGGACCTATGAGACAAGGCCAAGCGGGAAAGCCAAACATGGGCTCACACGCGCTATTTAGGGTAGATGCTTGTTTGCCGTGGCTTTTGTGACGCGTCACCGTGTCTAAACAAGATTTGCCACAGGATTTGCAACGTAACAAAGAAAAGAGTCGCGATGCATGACCATCGAAGCAAGCGTAGTTTACGGGCAACTTATGGCTTCGTGTCGTGTGTCACTGCACTGTGAGGATAGTCACTGCTTCTGGTTGACTTGTGCAGTCCCAGTGAAATTTTCCGAGTCTTTTGCTGTCCGCGACTTTCCCGGCAGTAAACAGTTGATGCGGTACAACACTGATTGCGTGAGAACCCGCATTCGCACGAGGTACAATCGTCACTGAAGACTCATAAAGGCAAGGTCTGCTTGCTGCGTCCGACACTTGTTCTGACAACGGTCAATGCAACACCAACGCGACCAAAGTGTATTGGCATCAGGCGGGGAAGTTTACTGAGATAGAAGTTCTGTGCTTGAAATTAGGTGTTCGAAATGCAGTCTTTCCTGCCTCATTACTATCCTTCTGGGAACAACTTTTCGTTTAAAGGTCTCAACAGTGGCAAAAAAACTGTTGTTTGATTCAGGCTGTCTGCGAGATGGTGCTTGTCTGTCTAAGAAGTTCTCTGCGTCAATTGTGTGGTCTGTTGTCTTTTCCTTTTTCCGGCAACAGCTCTAAGTAGTTTAAAGCAGGGCCCTAAACTTGCTTTAGGCGCCGTTCACGATGGTCTGCGTTATCACGAGTGCCGTACGCATTTCTGCAAGCCCTTCTTGGTTCTTGAAAACGTAGGATAAAAAATGTCTGTGTGAACTACAGTACAGGTGTGCGGTTCCTAATTTAAAGTTGGATTTTCACGTTTTTTCACGAACAAAAGCGTAGGCAGTACCGTAGGCAGCCCAAAATTTGGGGAGGGTCAAAAAGTTTTTGGGGGGACAAAATGTTTGATCTTAGGCGAATAATACTATTTTGTTTGGGATACCGCTTTTCAAAGCACAAAATGACTACATATAAAAATTTGGGAGCGTGGCTCCCAAGCCCATCCCTGCCTACGCCTATGATCGTAGGCAATTGCAATATTGAAGACCTGTAATCATGACATGCTACCTGCAATCTTGTTTGAAATGCTCAGTGGTCTGCTGCTAATGCAAGCAGCCATTGTATTTCCGATATTTCCGATTTGGAAAACATTTTTTCACAATCCCAAAAGCATATGAAAGCGTTTAAGACCTTTCCTCCCAGCGTACACTTCGTAGGCTTATTAACATGTTTATAATTGTGAGCGGTGCTTAATGAGATGTTTTCCTCTCTATAGTCTATGACTATATGAATGGTTAAGGATATATCTGATTGGAATTCATACGTCAAACTTATATGAAATACTCGGAATGTTGTTGTTCTCGGGCGTCTAACTTTTCTGTCCCAGTGCGTAGCGACGATGGCAACGTCCATATAGACGTCAGCAACTTTCCTCCTTGCGCATATGATTGGTTTAAAAAGAATTTCACTACATGTATGTGGCTTAAATCCATTGATCGCATTCATTTCCTGCGCGCTTCGCCTTTATCACAGCTCTTTCAACGTTTTCAAAATCGAATAACGCGTTTGCCTGTGCGGTGCGCAAGAGACAGGAATACAGTGCATTTTTTTCAATGTCCTATTCGAAAACGTATAACGCTGGATCTGCACACTTACTTAGATAATATCTTTTGACTTGTTGTTACACGCTTTCGAATAAAGATTCTAAAGCACTTTCACGCCGGTCGATATCATAAGTTATGAGCATTCAGAACTAGTAAACGTATTGCAGAATTAGTTAACAGGATAAGAGAAAAATCTGTGTTGGTATTTGCAGTACTTCAACTTCTTGAACACTATTGAATCTAATGTTCAATTCACAAATGGAAAAAAGGTGATGGAGAGCTGGATTTTCTTGATTTGAAATTAACCCGTAATTGCACCTGTGCTTTGGGCTACTCCGTCTATAGGAAACCAACGCACACAGGTAGATGCTTGAACTTTCGATCTGACCATTCTTTGCAACATAAGCAAGCGGTTGCAAAGACAGTGTTATCTATGGAGTGAAACTTTTGACTTTAATTTAAATGAAGGCAACCTGCAGAAGAAGAATGCATTGAACAAGCCCTCCAGGACAGCCGCTTGCAAACACTTTGGGCGTCGGGTGGACTTTGCCTTTAACCCGCGCGAGGCAACTATTTTCGCGCCACTTTGCAACTCCATAACTCGCACAGCGATTGAGCTAGAGAGCTGTTTAAACCCTCAAAAGATGCGATAAGTCTTCTAGCTTGCAGTGAAAAAGATTGGACGTCTGTGGTTCAAGTCATTTGCTTTGCGCAAAGAGGTTTAGCAGTTTTGCAAAATGTTGATTTTCCATGCTGGAAGGAGAAACACCAAACCTTTTACAAGTAGTAGTCTAAATTTCCCCGGTAAAGTTCGCATTTCTTGTTGCGGTCTGGTAAAGCTACAGGGTAAACAAAGTATTTTTGGGCCAAGTAAAAGTTTGTTTAAATTATCACAAACTTTCAATCATTTGTTAATTTTCATCATAGGCAACTTTTGTGTCAATTGTGTGTAAAGCAAGTCACTCCGGATATTTTAAAACAGGGATTCCCAACCTCTCTCTGACCATGTACCCCTTCAGCAGTTCGGCAGGTGAGCTTATATCCCTAAAGTATCTTACGACAAAAAGGCTGAGTAAAATATCAAAAATCCACTGAATTTTTAATAGAATTTCAGGTAGACTCAATTTTTATGTCTCGAAGTTAATTTGTTGCGGCTGTACAATAAATGTACCCCTTGAGATAAGCAAATGTACCCCCGTGGGTACATGTATCCCAGGTTGGGAAACCCTGTTTTAAAACTTGATTGCTGCTATGCGGGAATTTTGAAAATATGCATTTCCTAATGTACCTTATTCATTTTTATTTTTAAGCCTTTGATGCGACGCCAAAAATTGCCGGCTGGGTCTTATGTTCCACACACTTTGTAGCTGTTGCTCTGATCAGGATATTTTTAACACCTTATTGAACACAGCTGTAAATTTTGTAGCGAAAAACCGTGAAGTGTCTTGACCCAAGGACCCGACAGAATAAAGCAACATACCAAGATCGCACCTATTCAGTTTTGTTGCTTGGTCAAAATCAGAGGTTCGTAAAGTTTTTCAGACGCGCCCCTTTTGGCGTGAGTCATTGATACCCGCACCTCACCTAACCCAAAAATCAAACGCAAAACATTAAATTTATTTGCCATTATCCTACGCTGCAACAATATATCGCTGCCATATTCACGCCCCGAACTTTTCACGCCCCCCAGTTTGTGAATCCAGGGTCTCCAAACGGTAATTATAACCCGAGTGAAATAACCGAGAAGACGGACTCTTGTGCCAAATAGTAATGCATCTCTGGACACAGTCAACCTCAGTCATGATTACGAAGGGTAAGGTGTAGCGCAAATCATGCTTTCATCAGCGGTTGTACAATTCGGTTGAACTACTGTTGCTTCACACCGCCTGATACTTTAATCGCAAGATGATCTTAGTGATGCAGCGTACAGCGTTTTGTGTTGGACTACGACTACAAGCGATTCTTGGTATCCCATCCGTTTCTTCTTTGTCCAGAAGTTTGTGAAACAAGCATTACCAACTTGCGAGACGCCACAACCCTGAAAATCAGACAACACTTATCTTTGAAGTGCATTTCAATGATACTCGGCGTAATCTCTATCTGGCAGAACTTCACAGTTGCAAATTGCTAACAACAGCCCTTGCCGACGTTTTACGACTTCAAATCAGATGCCACCAGTCGCGGATCCAGGGAGGTGGGCGATTGGAGCGATCGTACCGCCTAAAACCTACAAAAGTAACTTTATTCACCATACTTTTCTACAATTCGGAAAACAACATATCAAAACCAATTCCGAATAAGTGTTTTGTCATGTTCGCAATGTCCCACTGTTCGCGATATAAGGCCATTATGTCGTCCATTGCTTTGTCACAGCAGTGTTGTGAAGTGTACTTCATCTCTCAAGCGAAGCCGTTATGAGACTTGACTAACAAATCTTACAGAAATCGCCCCTCCCCCTAACGTTATCATCAGCTGGATCCGCCTCTGGACACCACACTCGAGGCTGGCTGGTCGCGCGCTCTGCCATTGTCCCGACTCTCGACGTTTGTGATAATAAATCAACTGACACAGCAACAAGCACTTTTCAACCGGCCGGTATTGAAATGATATGATGAACTGCCGCCGGGACGCCGTGGTTATCCATAGTCTGTCGCTGTCACGCCCGCGCGCAGACAAGCCGTCTGCCACGTTGCCCGCATCTACAAGCTGCGCAGCGTTTGCATTGTTTAGATTGCTCAGCACGTCTTGCAGAGCTGCGGTGCATTGTGACCACCTGCTCTGATCTTGCGTCGATCTGCATTCTGCGAAACAGGTGTTACACGTCTTCGTCGAAAATCACACAGCAATACTGTTCAACAGCAGGCACCTCTCACCTATTCGGATTTCTTGCTAAATTATGATTATCGTCAGCGCATCCTCTGCATCCACATGAAAACCAGAGAGTACGTGAACTATCCTCTTGAAAAAACTTCTATCTCACCGTTCAACTTTTACCAGGTTAAGGAGCGCAAAAGTTTCTCATATGCTTTTTTTATTGTCATCTATCTAATAACGTTAACCCTCTGTTTTGCTATCACATAAGGTTATTTTTGAAGACATACTTCGGAAATTACTCACATACCCCTTCACATCTCTGTCAAAGTTATTTTGTTTCCCATGCTCAAAACTTTGCAAAGCTATTTGAAACGCAGTATGAGTGCAAGTTACAATTTAGGTGACAATTGCTAGTTCCAAATGGTCCTAACGAATAGTTTTCCATTTGGAACCTCTCTAAAACATTTCTGGTTACTAGCACTAGCAATCCAGCATGCAAAGCAGATCGTCTTTATTGAGTAACAAGGTTCAACTCAGTGATCTAGGGAGATTTTGCATTTTTTTAAAAAAGCCTATACGAAGAAGCTACAGATAAAGAGATAACTTCAGCCTAACTTTCTGTTGAGAAAGGAATGGCCTTGTATTCCGAACTTAGCCAATACTAAGACTCGTCAAACTCTCAGACAGCTGATTAAGGTATCCCAAGCTTTGATTTATGAGTGTTTAGAAAGTATAATAGACACACGAAACAAAATTTCTATCACCTACAGCCCTTTCATACAAAGATAATTTTCAATTTAAACTCAGTCTAAATTGGGGCTAAGTGCGTTCATAATTTAAATGCTGAAGAGGGTAGCAAGTCAAAAGTCACAAACCTTTCAGTCAGGTAATACGCAATTGAGAGTAATCGCTCGATCAATAACTCCGAATTTTCGAGTGCCTTGAACGTCGTCCGCGCAGTAAGTGGTAATTATCGTTTGTAAAGTGGCCAGCGCTGTGAAATCGAGGCCTTCCAGTGGGCGCCCGATATCAGCTTCTCGCCTCGTACAAACGTATACATTTTTAACAAGCGAGGTTTCAAGCCAGAAGACCGAGATGCGGGAACTTGAGCAGTGCGAGTTACTTCAGACGGCTTTTATAGGTAAAACAGTTGGACATTCCTATAATCCTACTCTTGAGATTTGAAGTGGCCCTGGGTAGGTGACAATTTTTACGCACATGCTACTTTTCGAAAACCAAATACAGTTGGAAAACATGTTGATCTACAAGAAATTTCATAAAAGTACCGTGAAGATATGTCTGGCAATGTCATGGAAACTCAAGTAGAAAGCAATTTCAGGCATTTTGTGGTAAAGCTGATAGCAAACATTGATGAAAATACGCGCTGAGATCTTGTTCAGCAGCTTAAGCAATTTCGAAGAAAACTGCACTTGCATTGCTGCCCAACGTATGGTCTGAAAAGACTGCAATGCAATGTGCGTACATGAAGTTCAAAGATGTTTACCTTTCACGTAAATCCACATGCCTTTCAAAATCCAGAAAACGATCCTGCGCATCGGATAAGCTTCGCAATAGCGACGGTATCCGAGACAACCATTTCAATATAATCTGCTGGAGCATTTTGAGCTAGCTTGAAAACTTTCTTAGCATTTGTTCTTAATTTTGGATTCCTTCTGTAATCTGACCGAAGTCAAAGCTTCACAGCTAGTTCCAAACATTGAGGGCGCTTGGAGGAACCCGAGAGCAAAGCCGAAAGTTTGGAAGAAGTTGTCGGAAAAGAGACCTCCAAAATTTGCTAGAAAACCTCGAAATATCAGAAAACTTTGCTCGGTATTCAAGATTTTGTAAATTGTGAAGTAATTTTCATCGCACCTTTTTCGTCATCACCTTGATACAGGTTCATCCTTCAGCGAATGTTCAGTAAATCTTTTGGTGCACATTTAAGGTTAATTTCGTTGCCAATTTGTAGGTTTAATTCCATTCCTGTCTTAGCGCTTTTCGAGGCATCTTGAAAATTTAGCAGTACTTTTCCTAACTCGTCATATAATCCTGGTTTTATCATTGCGGTTTACAAAATAAACAACTTCAGTTGTTTTCTGCAGTTAGCGCTATAACATACACCCAATCTTACCGCTTTTGGTCACTGCATTAATGTTTTTGACGGTTTCTGAAAAATTGCTCAAAGTTTTGTGTGAGGCTTCGTACATAGTTCGTCAAACCCAAAATTCCTTTCCCATCTCTGTTTGCTTAACAACTGTCATGACTGTGCTTTGTTCATTCGCAACTTCTTCACAAAAAGTGTTTTCCTTGTTTTAATAGATTTTCAACGGATTAACCATTTTGAACAGGTTTCTCTGTTTTTTTGAGACGTTCCTTGAAGGCCGTAGCATCGCCCAATTTAAAAATCACCAATTGAAGGTAATGGTCAACAACAGAAACCACTTCCGGTACAATGTTTTCTGATTTACAATTCTTATGACTTTTTACTTTGAAAAATATGTAGGCCTGCACGAGTTCTGGGTTTCTGCATTAACTCCATGACCCAAAATCATTCACAGGCCCAACTTTTGGAATGCACAGTTGTAAAGAAAAAATGTGGCAATAAAAAATTTCTTTTCAAATCTTTTTTATCAACTTCATCAAAACTAAAAAGAAACGTTCAAACAACTATTCATATTATTTCCAGACGATTCGGATTGTTAATCCAATGTCGATTGGAAATGAAGCAGCTTTTGGCAGGCAATTCAAAGCCAAAAGACTGCGTGGCGTATAAAGGTGAATGTAGCGTAAAAACGCTGAAAAGCAAACATAGGGCTCCTGGGTCATTTAGATTTTAAACGATTGCCTACATCACACATTTCCTGAAAAACTATACAAAGCTTTTGCAAGTAATCAACACTCTTGCTCCCTTCAAAACAGACGAACGTGTAACCACTAACAAATGAAATACACTTGTTATTTTTATCGTCTTCTGCAATGTTCACCAACTTCACGAAACAACGCATTCCAGCTTGTTCCGTAAATGTTTTGTGCGTTTCATTTTTCTCGTGCAACGACCTCCATCTCATCTTGCAAGGATTGGCGCTTGGTTCGTGTTTCTCGTTCTACAGCTTTTTGAGCTGCGTCGAGGCATGGAAACGACAAAAATATCAAGTGCATTGATTCACATCGAGATGGGAGCCTGCATTCTACCTGACGCTGCCAAACCAAAGACACACCTTGTACCACAACTGCTTATGAAAGTGACGCCTTTGCAGTTCTTTACAGCTTGCTGTCAGTTGAAAACTTGCGCTTATCTTCGGATGGGATGTAACTCACTTTTATATTTTTTTAATGTTGAAGAAATCTTATACTCCGGTAAACATACAAACAAGGCGAGATCATAATAATCATCACTATGTTCAACAGCGTCTCTTGTGAAAGTACGCTGTGTTTCTGAGCGAAGAATACGAAGCTCACGTAACTATGATGAGACTTTTGGAGATTCGTGTGAAGGATGTTCTGAGCAGTGGATCAAACTCCTAACTAAAAACAGTTACAAGGTAACCATATGTCCCAGTTTTCAGGCACTGTGCCCAGTGTCCAACTCTGTTGCCTGGTTGTTCCGCACAACCAGGTTAGATGGAGGCAAGGGAGAGAATGGTGGCGGCACAAAGGGCCGATGAATTGAGGAGTGAAAATTTGTGTTGCCGTTTCGAAAAACAGATGACTTTGTTGTTCTTCATCTTATTTTAAGGAAAGTTTTCCAACATTTCTATTTCAGCCTCCATTTACGTTACATTTCGCATACCTAAGCTCTTTGTCAGAACTTTCCAGTGCAGGGATTAAACGCCAATTGCTAAAAAATACTTTGGCGAACTACGCTAGATTTCCGTGACCAGTATTTTTTAAGGCGTTTTGAAAGACCGAAATGGTCTCTCAAATTTTTCCAATGGTCTCTCAAAATACAGTAGAACCTCTCAGCATAACCACCGCCAAAATACGCTTAAACTTTGCTTTGTGACTATCTCAGTATTCAGGTGAGATACCGTAGTTGCGGTCTCTCAAAATGTCATAACGGTCACTAACGTAAACCTTAAAAACCCTGTCTGTGACCCTATTTTCGGATGTAGGGATGAAGAATGCGTACCCTCAAAAGTTATTCTGAACTTTAAGCTCGTAGCTTACTTTCAATAAAACTGTCAAGCCCTGAACATTTCCTGGCAGACCACACCTTTCTACGCCTTATTTTTTTAAAATAAGTCAGGTCTTAGATTTCACTGTCACCGGACTTTTAAAGCGAAGCAGTTCGCAATCTGCCAGCGGCTAAATGCGTACAGCCGATAGCCAAGACAGTCTTTGGCAGAGTTGTGCGTTTGTCTACGCTTTGCCTGCCACGCAGGCTCTTCAACTTGTTTGAGTTCCGATAATCACGCGGACAGTCCTTTGCTAGATGCCTTCTGTTGCTACGCCCTTGGTACTGGCAGAGCGAGCAAAGTCAACAAGACTAGATCCCCAGCAGGCGATGGGCTGGACGTTTGATCTGTCGGATCCGCAACAAATCCCAAGTAAATAAATTTCACAGGAGCGTGAAAAAGCGCGCACGCCTTTCTTCGATCTGAACTTTGTCATCTTTGAAGCTTTGTGAACAAAACTTAATGCACGCTTCCGAATTACGTTTTGTTTTCCAAGCAAACACGGCTGGAAGCCTAATCCGCCAACACTGATTCAAATTCCTCAGAAAATATTCACCCGGTAGTCCGAGCGAAACGTTGTGAAGTTACATTGTGTCAGGTTGGAAAAAACAATTCTACCTCAGTAAGAATGCACCGGATTTTTCGAGCTGTAGTTTCAAGTTCCTCAGTGCTTTTTTGTAATGTCAAAGAAAGAATAGTTTTTTGAAATAGTTTTGTTCGATTTCATCGTGAAATGTTTTCTTATCGGAATCTAAACAAGCTCGCCGTTGGTTTTAGATTTTACTCTATAAAAAGACATCAGGTGACAAAAGTTGATTTTGTCACCTATGGTATACCAGTGCAGCAACAACAACAACCGTTTGTCCTTGCGAAGTTGCGCTGTGAGTCAAGTCGTCTTGTCGTAGAAATTAATGTGTGAAAATCGATGGCAGGCTGATACTTGAATTACGCTTTTTGCCGGGAAAATGACTTTGTCCATGGAGCGCTTCCACACTAACTGAAAGCGCAGGTTGAGCTGCTGGCTCGTCTAGGATTTCAAAATTTCTCATTCGAAAGCAGGTTACCTTGGCAACTGAGTCACAGCAAAGTCTGATATTGTTGCGTTGAAATTGTTCACTGATAACGCTCAAAACGTTTTCTTATTATCAACATCAAATTTCCGCTGTGTTTCGTCATAAGGTAATTTTCTGTATGTTTTTCATTCCATCAACACATTTTCAGTGAAAAAAAGTTGCTGTGCATTGCATCTGCAAAAAGTCTTTACGGGTGTGATGCAGTCTTCCCTTACGTTGTGTTGCAAAATACTTAGTGATTTGCAACAAACTTTTTTTAAGAAACTACAACAAAATTTTCTTTACTCAAAATTTGCACAGACAAAATGTCGTTTTTCATGACAATCTAAGACAGGATAACCTCGTATTTAAAACCGAAATTTTTAAGAAAATCGGAAACGGTTTTTGCTGGAATTTAGTACGTTTGTGTGACTTTCTGTACCATGCGTTACTCTGAACAAACCTCTTCCAGTAGTTTGTAACGTTATATATTTTTAGAGCAATTTTTATGGCCGCTTGCGCTTTACCCCGCACTGCAGTTCGATGTTACTGTACCTTGTGCTTGTCTGCAAATGCGCTGACCACTACGAGCGTAGCCAGAAAAATAATGTGAAAGGGGCAAGAATTGCCTGCTCGAATAAATACTTGGCCTTAACATGCTCGTGACAATTTTTGCGCAAAGGTTCGATAAATTGCCGTCCAAAATTTGGGAAAAGCGATCCCGCCTTTCGGCCCCTGCGGCCTTGCCCTTGTTGGCGACGTCACGACAACGTCAACATACGTAGATGTTTATCTTTAGCTAAAAACGAGTTTAAGTTCTCAGTAATATTCTTGTTTGTTTTCGGCTGTCATCATTGTGAAGTTATGACACAAACTTTTCTTTGGCCAAGCATTCGGCGAACAACATTAAGAAGAAGCACGTCAGTTTTTACACCTGTCATTTTCCGTAACCTAAAACACCCAAGAAGGCATTTACGTAAAGAAAACGTGAGTATTAGAGACGCAACATATTTTTCGCATTCTACCATGTTTTATAAGCGATAATCACACCCGCTATGACGACTTGCTTAAACCGCACGTGCACGCGGGTTGCTAAAAGCTTTAAAACAATTTTTGCGTGAAAGCATGGGCGTCGGGAGGGGGTACAGGGGGGCCAAGGACCCCTTGGATTTTAAAATTTTTGGCAAAATAAGTTGTTTTCTAGAGTTTTCAATGTGAAAAAACAAATTTCACCACTTTGGGCCACCCCTGGAAAAATTTTGGAAAAATCCCTTAGTGCCCCCCCCCTGGAAAAATCCTTCCGACGCCCATGCGTGAAAGTAAAAAGCACAGGTGATGGTTCTGCAACAAGTCGGTGAATGAACCGAACAAATTCTTTAAAAATTAATCACCTCTTCGTCGAGGAACGCGCGGTCGCGTTAATGAATTACCTCGTAAGAATGAAACCAACTTCTTTTTATTCTTTTTCCTCACCGGAACTGGTCAGCTCGACAGGTCCGGCAAATGATGGAACAGATCGACTAGTTATGCTGCAGCTACCACGACTATCCTTGTCACTGAAGCAAAAATCGGCGTTCTTTACAAACTAGATCATCGTTCATTGACTCTGCCCTGGCAGATTTATTGCAAGTTCAACGAGCTCGCTGTGTGTGTTTACCTGAATGCGCCCGCGAACCAATTCAAACATGCGTGTCTTCACAAAGAAAGTCCACCAGATAATGCTGCGTCATTGTGGAAGAAGCCTATACGCGTTGAGCTGAACCAGTGGCGTAGCCTGCCCAAAATTTTGGGGGGAGACAAAAAATTGGGGGGACAAAATGTTTGATTTTAGGCGAATGACACTATTTTGTTTGGCATACGCCTTTCAAACCACAAAATGACTATATATGCTAAAAATTTGGGCAGGGCAATGGACCCCTGGCCCCCTGGCTACGCCTATGATCTGAACGCCGTTAACTGACAATAAAAGCCAACGTGATAATATAAAATCCAGGAAAATGATAATAAAAAAGCTTCTGACTGTCTAGCGGCGTTGCTTTCAATTAGTTGTCCGGTACCTTTGGACATCGGGCATTTCATACTTAATTTTTTCAATTCGTTGCAGCTACAGAATCAATCTTTCTACACCTAACTGACAGCAGAAGATCCACCTGCAGACATAGCTCAGACTTGAGAGACATAGAACGTCACAGCAGGCTCAAAGTATTTTGCAAAACGTAGTAGTTAACAAACCTTCTGTAGTCAGTTTGATTGCCTTATTTTACATAGATAAGCGACCGTGCAGTTTCTCAGGAAAACTGGTTCGTAAGCCTATTCAGGTCATCTCTATAAAACACAACAAGCTCGTTTTTAGAAACTTTTGGATTAAAAATCCAGCATGTCGCACTTCGTCCAGTGCCGATGTAGCAACACATTAAGTGTGTAAATTTATGCAAAAGAGATCCGCCGCCGCTCAGTTTACATCATACTTGAGAGGAATTGAAGCAGAAGCGCTGACGAACAAAAATCATACCAAGATTAAATGGGGGCAAGAGTTTTTTCCGTTGTCAGTTTCAAATAGAAATTTATAAAAGTCAATTACCTTTGAACAACTGAAGTTATTAACTGCAACTCCAGGCACATTGGAACTGCGAAACAGTAGCCTAATATATGCCATTCCTCGGACTAGATTAAAAATAGCTCAAAAGTCATTTACATACACAGGAATGGGAATATGGTCTTCCATACATCCAACAATTCGTTCAGTATCAAATTATCACCTACTTGTTACTGAATTGAAACATAAACTTCAAGACGAGCAATGATATCATCACTGAAAATCAGTAAAACAAATGTAATGATTACTTCCAAAACGCTACAACTAAATAAGTCTGTATCATTAAAGAGTAGATGTTTTTCGGATGTGCTCTGGAATTGCATGACGTACGTGCTACATTTATTAATAAAATTACATTACTTAGCCTGGATCTTCCCTTCACTGAAATGCAGTAGGGCAGCTTCAACAGGTTGAACATTATTACCACCGCGCAAGACAATAAAAAAGCCAACTGCTTACAATAACGAACGTTTTTAATTTTACTATTTTGATTTTGCAACGCCATATAGGGTGAAATGAATCGTAGAAATAAATTTTCTTTTTTCGCCACATAAATTTTATCACAACATTCCGTCTAAAAATATAGTAAAACAGAACCTGGCACATGATGTCAAGCAGCAAAACTGAAGTTAAAAAAACTGGAGCGCTTATCGTTGTAAGCAATGCAACGTGCCGACAGTGAAAGCTACATACGCTGAAAAAGCAGGTCATGCAAAAGCTTTCGTGGCAGAAGAACTCAAATTGAATTGCTTACCTTGACAGGAAGTAAAAGTAGCATTTGCTTTAAACTTTCAACAATAATTTAATTTGAAGTCCAAGTATATGATTGATCTGGTTCAAGATATGCATCGAAAAGATTAACGAAAATGGTAAAGCATTTAGAAAATGCATGGTGATTGCGTTAGCTCAGCACAAAGGCGTCGGAAGGATTTTTTCCAGAGGGGCCAATAGTGGATTTTTCCAGATGTAGCCAAAAAGATTTTTCCAGGAAAGAGTCAAAAATGGTGAAATTTCATTTTTCCCTCTAGAAACTAATAAATAACCTTTTTTGCTAAAAACGTAATAGGAAACTGTCAAATTTCAAGAACCACGGGGGCCTTGGCCCCCTGTTCCCCCTTTCCACCGCCCATGTCTCAGCAGTACAGTCTTCGCTTCTCAATTCAGAGATCGAATCATTGACTAACATTCAGTAGCACTTCTTGGGGTAGACCGTTAGTTTAAGACCCCAGCAAGAGGCACAAGCAGTTAAATTGCGTCTTGCTACCAAGACCAATAGTTGTCACTCAGACGATGTAATAAAGGTAGTAAAGAAATCGATTTCATCCACGTGGCGTGTTTTTTCTGTCTCAATGTAAGCGATTTCGTAGATTAGCAACACCCTGAAAAAACAGTCTTAAAATTGCACTATACATCCGCATTCTTCACAGTATTTTTGAAATTCTGCAAACATCTCTCCTGTGTCACCAACAGTTTAAACCCTGGCTGAAAGCGGAATTACACACTATAAAAAAGATTTATTTGTGTTGATCCCATAAAAATACAAACACGCAAATGCATTTTGGGTAAGGCTGGCTTAACGCTACCGGGTGATTTAAATGAATACAGGATGGAAAGTACAAAGAGTAAATGAAACCAGGGGACAGGGAAAATAAGTTTCGCTAAAAGAAATGATTTACCTTTTCGTGAGAAGTGACATTGCAGTTCCAAAGAGTGTTGCTCTGCTACCATGCATTGATACATTGATAATATATTACGTGTTTGGAAAGCTTTATGCTCTCAATTTTAAGCAGACCAACCGATTACTTCGAACAGTTGATCAAACGTCTTTCAGCTGATGATGATCTAACAGAAATTCCAAAATCAATAAAATCTAACAGTCTACTTGTTGTTCTTGCAGCATACAATGAAAATATTGAAAGTATCTGTTCATGCCTTTGAGAAAAATAAAGCTTTAGCAGCTGATATTTTCCATATTTTGGCTAGCCCATTTAAACCACTTTGTGTTTGAAATTGAAGTCAACTACTCACAGCATGAAGTGCTTTTCAACTACAACTCCTTACGTGTCGTTTGTAGATAAAAAGACCCCTTTTTCAGTCATCCAGTCTTCTACACCCACTGGAACATAATAATTTTTCCTGTCCTTTATTGCAATTTGAAAAAGCTGGCAACACTAGTTGGTGAGGGTCCAAGGACATAATGGAACTATATGATGCCGTTATCCCAATGCAAAGCTTGACCGGGTTCTTCAACGTTGTCGGTTTTGTATTTCATTATTGGTTGTTGCTTACTGTACCTCTTGTGCACACAAGACTGACATTTACCATCTTGAACGTCTAAAAAAATGGTAACGCCACAGCAGTGACCTTCTATAGAGATATTCCTTTTTTGGCATCGCCCAACAGAGGTCCAAGTTTCTACCTTTTCTTAGTTTCCAATGTTACCCCCAAATGGGGTGTTTCCGGCAACAACATCATGTGAGCCATTTTTGTTGGAGCAAAACTTAACTGATTTAGGGTTTTGTGAAACTCAACTCTATGACCGGTCAGTTGACGATTCGACATTATACCCTCTTCCTTGTTGTCAGTAAGTCGCATCTCAACTTCTACCCTCCGAACTGTACTGTCGAAAATCATATTAAGGACGAACGTTGCAAGACGTTATATTCTGAAGACAATATATCCACGACAAACACGTAATTGAGTTTCGAATGTTTATATCAACAGCCTAACGACTTCTATTACTCGCCACTGAACAAAGTAAAATACTCACTAATAGACAGCATTGTGAAAAACACTTGCCGGTGTCGAGCGAAGTTTCTGACTTCACGCCAAGTGCACATGCACAGAGTAATATTCTACATATCAAATAGGCTGAGAAATCTAATGATTAGGTCTTAGGGTTTAATGCTTAGGTAAGTGTGTCGGGTTGAGATTTGGGCTAGGGTTAAAAAAAGAAAAAAAATTGAGGTCTGAGACTAAGTCCTATATTTTTCAGTGGTTATAGTTATTCCCGTAGTAGTTTGTGGTGGGTATCTGACATCTAACCAAAAAGTTTTAATTTACGCAACACACACCAGAAAAGTAACGCCAAACTTTATTCCTTTACTCAGAGAAACAAAATATCTGACAAACAATAATAGGTCAAAAAATTCGCAGAGGTCAGAAATTTCGCTTGACACCGGATGCATCAACGCAACTGACATCTAAAACTATGTTGTACTACTATTATCAGCCCACACATTCATCACACAGAAAGATCAACATCAAGAACTATAGATTTCTGGTTGATAGGTAATGCATTCATACTAACATCTTGCACGACTTAACAACACCTTTACAGCCTTTGCAACTTGTAAGCATATCTTCAAGTCAAGCATTAACCAAAAGCTGACATTGTGTCACAAGCAGCAAATCTTCTTCCGCAGTTTGAGCGGGAAATTAGGTCATTTACTCAACACGTATAGTTGCATGTCAAAATCAGCTCGGTAATTGAACAAGTGCCCTCGCAAAAGCACTTATCTTTATCAATTATTTAACGCAAGTGCAACGTAATCCACGAACCTTTTTTATACACAATAAACACACCGTTGAAACCTTCATAATTTAAATTATGGAGCTGACCGGTTACTTCTGAAAAGAACAGAAGTCTGCTTAATATTTCTGAAATAACTTCAAGATAATTAATCGTTCATTTTTCTCAAAATCTCCATTGGTAGTTGAATTCGCTGTTCGAAGCGTACACGATGGCACTTGTGAATCCCAGTTAAAGTACAACCCGAAGCAAGCCGTGCAGTGCAAATCTGTTCGAGATGTCTTTTAATATATCCCGGATTACATGGTTGATAAAGCCGAGTATGAATTCCAATGATTCTGTTTAGAAGCTTTCAGCCTCTATTGGCATATAGAGTGGGCGCAACTGCGTGCGTAGAAATCATGATGGATTTACTATCATGCCAACCTGCCCCATTCGCTGCAACACCTGATCCAGCCACTAAACTACAGTATGTTGTTCAGCGTCGTTCGACTGCAAGGAATTAGTCTCATGCTTACAGTACATCTTCCACACGGGAATACTTCGTCCCAAGGGCAGGTTGAAGTCTTCCTGATAGTTTGCTGCTTTTTTATGTTCACCAAGCTTAGGTGCATTGCTTGCTTTCAGCATCAAAGAATGAGGTTTTACAGAAAATTTTAGAAATAAAAATGCAACTCTTACGTCATTGACCTAAAGGGATTTTATAACAAATATAAAAAATATACTTTTTCCGAAGTTTTCCTTTCCCTAAAGCAAGTGTTTTTTAATTACAGTGCGTGTTTTTGAAATGCTGTGCTGCATCATTTGTTTCATCTACAGAATATAGTCTTCACATGTAGCGTCATATAATTGAGCATGGTACTGATTCACTTGGTTTATTTTCACTTGCTTCTATCCTATAGAGAAGGGGCTCCCAACATTTCTCTGGCCATGTGCCCCTTTAGCATTTCGACAGACGAGTATGTACCCCTAAAATTTCTTATGACAAAAAGGCTGAGTAAAATAACAAAAATCTACTGAATTTTTAATAGAACTTTGAGAATTTTGGAAATATAAAGGTAGACTGTGTTTTATGTCTCAAACTTAATTTGTTGCGGCTGTGCAACAAATGTACCCCTTCAGATACGCAAATGTACCCCTAGGGGTACATGTACCCCAGGTTGGGAACCTCTGCTCTAGTGACTAGTGGTTCTTAACCATTTTTACCACGCCCCTAATAAGTATTGGCCCTTCTCTTTAAGCCCCTCCACTCAGATTTTAAATAAGTACCAAGGAAATTTGTACTTATGGTGTATCTACTGATTACGCAACACTCATCAGTGAGATACTTGACACTGCTGCTTCTTAGCAACTACAGTAGAGCTTTTAATGCTAGATTAAGCATTCCTACAGCCAGCTCTTATGATATGTAATGATGTATGTTTTAATGAAAACCTTGATAGTTTTAGGTCATCCTGCAATACTGTCATAGAATAGATGCCTGCATATTTCAGATTGTGCTACCCATTCAAGTTGAGGGGCGAGCAGGAATTCACGTGATTCGCCGGGCTTGGTCCAAAAGTCGACATATGACAAAACAAACCACATCGTTTTCGCTGTGAAAGTCGGATATTTTGTCAAGGGTAGCCTCAATGTTTCGTAGTAGATCGCATGCAAGGCTTGCACAGTATGTATCCGTCGGCTTCTTCAAATAATTTTAATAATCTTTTTATTCATGAACAACAGCAAGACTATTTCCTGCGCTTGAGAAGCCAATGTGTCATCTATAGTTGAGGTATGGACCTGGTTTAATATACGTTCTTTTTCCATGCAATGAATCTTTGAGACATTATTGAACAGCAGGTTTTGACGTTTCTATGGTACACCTTTGAGTTTCAGCAATTTTTTCACCTTAAATTATAGCACTTTGCTGCTGAATCCGTGAAACACCGAAAAATTTCGAAAAATTGCAAAATCTATACTCATTGTTTCAAATCAGCTCCTGCAAAGCACCTCATCATTGCTGCTAAGCAGCATAACTTCTTTCAGCGACCAGAGTTTCAAACATGGCGACATGTTCGGCGAAACCTTTTGTACAAAACGAAAATAAATGGCTTTGCTGCTTTTAGCACTGCAGTAGATATAAACTTCGCAATCTATTGTTTGCGATACAATTTCACATACATCGAAGTTATCAGCTCGCTCCAAAAATGATTGCCGTTCCTGTGATCGTTGTGAATGGAAGAAGTAGGTTGCTATATTTTTGTCCTGCTGAGTGAAACCGATTAAAAGGTGATGCACAGCTAGGTTGAAAGAAAAAGAAATATAAAGAAGGTCAAGCTGCAACTAAAGAAAGTAAAATACAAAGAAGGTGAAGCTACGGTTAAAGGAAGTTCGAGAATGCGCAGGTCCTCCCTTGATCGCAAGAGCCTGCTGCAAAATATGCATGAATTATTAACTTAAACGGCTTTCCTTCCGTTCAGTTCGTTGCATGTGCCACACATTTACTAAGAATCAATCACTTTCGGTGATAGGTATTTCACTAGGAGGCGCTATCACCGCCAAGGTATCGTGAATGCACTAATGTAGTCGATAATAACTAATAAGTGCGAGCACAAGCTTGATCACTCAAATTTGTTGGGTCAGTACTTAGGTCTTCTATCATATCATTAATGTACCTTACGATGTACCTACCTGTGAAAAAGGTATACCTTTTTGATGCCTTTCATTATTCGAGCATAATTTTATTGTCTACCTTCATGGAATTTTTTTATTTTCCTCCGTAAATTCCTGTCAAAAGGTGCAGTTGGGGGAAAATATGAAGGAATGCTGATGTCCCACTTTTTCAATGGGAAATGTAGCTCTGAAGCATTATTGCTGATGCTGACTATAACGATAGCCTTAAAGCAAACCGTTTTCTAAAAGAGTGTTGTCTGCTTCTTTTTTGGACAAAAGTACATATTTTACGCAGCGCCTGCCGAATGAATAATAAGACCTAGACCCTTTTTCCATGACTCATGTGTCTCATCAGTGCCAAGATGCCGATTCCGCCACTCGCCGCACACCTATTTGTAACAACAAAGGGCAAAGCCGCCAACGCATCCCTTCAACTGCACATAAAGTACGCAGCAGTATGCAAAATTATGCAATGGAGAAAGAAATCTTAATGTATTCCTCGTAACCGCTGCGGTTTAGTTCTAGGAAAAAGCAGCCATTCTGCTCCATTTCTTCATTTTTTCACTTTTTAGGTTTATTCCCAGCAGATTTGAATATACGTATAATGAAGAGCTGATCATGTCACCATTGACGTGGTCGTCCTATCACCAGAGTCAATCGTCAGCAGATAAGACCGGAAAGAGATCAGCGCGATCGTTGTATTGAAAGGATCATTGCAATTCTTCCTGTTGTGATATAGCTCGGAGGCCGTTTACCACAGCAGGTGTGGAAACCGCTTGCTGAGAGAGAGAAACGTCTTATTCGCCGCTGTGCTCAATTGGTGATATGATGCCGAGTCTCAACAGACATGCAGTTTTGTGTCCTATACACAAAATTTATCAATCGATAAGCACCGTCCCTAAGTTAGGAGGCCCTCTTATATTCAGCCCGTAGCTAGGCTTTAAGGTTTGGGGGCAAAATACATATTTAGGGGCAAGATTTTTGTTTATATGTTTAAAACAAATTTTTCTGTAAGTTGGAGGGGCACGAAAAATTTGGGGGGAACTAAACCCGGATGGCCCCCGTGGCTACGGGCCTGCCTATACGTTTGTGCCAGCAGGCCTTCTTGAATAAGGCTTGATCACTATGTAGGAAATACGGGCCTTGAACAGACACGGACGGATTTACCATTAGGCTGAAAAGGCTTTAAGCGTAGGGCACTCCAATTTGGGGATGAGGACCGTTTCCAACGTTTTCCAAGCAATCATAATAATTGCACTTTTTATTTTGGTCACTGGATTTTATGGAGATCATGAGCCATCATTTGTCGAAGTGCTGGGAAACTTCGCCGCTTACTTTAGAAATGCAGTGAGCTCCATTTGAAGGTTTGAAGTGTTTTGGAAAAGTGGTGACCTGTTTTTGGTCATCCGCTTTGTTTCAATGATTTTTGACACTATTTCTAATAACTTCTTTCACGTTTGCCACGTTTGATTTTTAGGAGGCCGCAACATAGATTTTGCACAGGCCCCAAAAATACTTAGGCCACTCAATAAATGTGTAACCGCAGTGTGGTCAGATAACTTCACCACTGCCTCTTTCGTTAGTTTCATCATGACTGTTTTTGTTCCAGATATGTAGTGAGAGCGGAATAAAATAATGTATTTACGAATTGAGAATAACTTGTTAAATCAGTGCAGCAAGCGTGTGTTGCTAATTTATATGACGTCAGGCGCAAACCTTCCAGAAGGTCCCACAATTTAAAATAGCCTAGAGCCCCGAACATGAAAATCCGGCCTGGCTCTGAATCAGACCATTGTTTAAGAGCAATCAAAATTTAGGTCAAGCACGAAGGGAACGCCGCCTCATAGTTGGGGAAAAGCCGTGCCATACTTTTTTGAGTTGGCGTTTCCTTACATTTTTTTTAAAGTGGCAACAAAATTATCACATTTTGTTGCTACTTTTTGAGAAATTTTCAACAATAAAAGATGTTGAGCTCTGCAAAACTGCATATATTTCACTCCACGGTTTCCAACAGTTCCAGGTGATAAATCAAAGAAGATAAATGTCGGATCTTTGGATTTGAGTGCGAAACGCGTTTTTGCAACATTGGACGATGACACTCAGAAATCTGGTAGGAGAGTCCGATCTAAGCCATGATTTAACCAATCCTTTGCTTTCACACTTCTCTGTCGTCTGCTTCGCTTATGAGGAGAAATTTGGTGTGTCTTGCCACGGCGATTTGGCAGATAGCATCTTGCTAACGCTTACAGCTAAATAATTTTGTAAAATAAATTTTTGGAAACGGCGGAAGGTATAATTAGAAAAAAGCTGTATTGACTAATGGTTGAAACATACAGCTAAGGATTTGTTTACGTATTGCAAGAGCATGAATTGACAGGTATGTAAAAGGAAGTCGCTTTCATCAAAACCACTGCGGCAAAATGAGAATCAGTACTGACTTAAACCAAAATATTTTCAACTGCAGGGTGTTTTCCTCGAATAAATCAGAACAATTTGTTTAAGTTGGAGCTCCGAAGTGTAAATTCTCAAATAAATTCATTCGTTCATTTTCAAACTCGCATTCCCTCACTGGAGGATCACGGGGCAGCAGCCCTGAGGGTCTCTATACACCTCGCTAATTCAACGTTCAAGTTAATGATGAAAATCGACTGAATGCCATGAATGTGGTCGACAAAACACTTTTCATGATGGTTTGAGATCCTCTGTTGCAATGATTTGTGCGAAGATCAAGGTGCGTAACTTCAACTGCGTACAAAAAGCTAACTGAACGACAATAACAGGTGTTGTCCACCACACCGTTTCAACAATCGTGGTTAGCAAATTTTATCGATTTCAACACGGAGAAATTTCACGGCACGTGGACCAAAATCTGATCTTTGCAAGACCCAGGGAAGTAATTTACGCTTTTCTCCGACACCAAGCATTGTAGAATTTGCAACGTAACTAACAGAAAGTATGGCTTGTTGAATCTGTTCGCTTGGTACAAAAAGTCATTGCACTGATCAGAATACACCTTGTTTGTATTTGCGAATATAGGCTATTTATAAAAGCACTTGGAACTTGCTCATTCGCATAACTTTCTTCAGTAGTTGGAAACCACAGTCGTAGGCCTAAAATGTGACAAAGAACTCTTGGAGTTGTTGATATCCCTGTCTGAGGCAAACAAATGCGACTTCCCGCACATTTTTCGCTTGGCGTCGGTCAAGCTTTATTCACGGTTGAGGTCGTTGCAATGTTGCGAAGTCTGGTCTCCAAGGCCTGTTTGTATCAAAACTCAATTTCCACAACCTCTGACAGTGACCACGCTTCACAAGAGGCTTTTCTCAATAGCAAGAGTATTCTGAACCATAACTGTCGTCGGGTCAGGCCGTTGCGCTGTGCTTCGGTCTGGGATTCTGCAAACCTGACTGGCCATGCGCTCCACTGATCACTTCATAGGCTGGCATCTGCAGGGCGTCTTGGTCCCCTGGATTTCGAAATGTTATATTTTGCTCTTTACTTTAAGGTAGAAAAATGTTTTTCTCTCGTTTCGGAGTTGGCAAAACTAAATTTCACCATTCTTTCACTGGTACAGTACAATCCTTTTGGCCACCCACTGGAAAATCTATTCAAAAGTGGGAAAACTGTTGGGAAAAACACCAAATCTATCCAGCAATTCCATTTTTGCATTTTTGGATTCTCCAGTGAAAAAAAGTTTGGTATACGCGCCAACACGTCGAAGGTACTTGAAACCACTGCTTCGTTTATAAAAAAAATTTCAACTACAATCGTTGTGTTTTCGTTTAAATAGGGAAGGCAGCGAGTCCTGTTCAAAGTTTTTCTGCTGCAAGAAAACTTTTACTAATTGCGCACTTCGGCCACATCCAGCAAGCACTTCGCACAAACATATTCGAGGAGAGTTAGTTTATTTGCGTCGAGGAACAAACTATACTGTAGTACAGACCAATCCGAACTTTTGTTTTGGCAAAAAATACTGACCGTCTTGGTCGCAACCGGTGCGTCAGGTGCTAGCACGTGCAAAGATCAGCGGCAATAGGAAAGGAGTATTAGCAACAAACTTCAAACCATAACCAAGCTGAGTAGATCCGCTTTGTTTTGAGTATACGTTTTCCTTGGGCCTGAAGCTGAAATCCAGGCAGGCCACATCGTAGGAGGCTGTTGCCACACGTTCACGGTAACTTTGATTGAGCCTTCTGGGTTGTTGGTCATAGTGGCGGAGTCTTGACAATTTCTTGGACCCAGTCGACGGCAACGATCCACTGTTTGTCGGTAACCAGGCTTTCGAAAGGCAGAATCAAAAATCTGCTACAAGGCAGGGCGGGCAGGGTACGTTTGCGAGAAGTTAAGATCAGTAGACAAAATACACGCGAGTTATTTTAACCGTAAAAATCAAACTAAAGGTACAGACGGGCAATTTACTGAAAACATACAACGAACTGTGCGGAAAATCGTTTTTCAAACGCGGCCAGAATGTTCACACCGATGCGTTCCAGATCGGACGCAATGAGTTGGCAGTGTGTCTCGGACGTAGTGACTCGATCGGTAAGAACGAGGAAAAAGCATCTGACCAGATTGAAGACTCACCCCGGGCTCACAATAAACGGGAGAATGTTCTAGATGCCACAACGCAATGCGCCGCTGGCGTGCTAGACTTGTTTTCGGAACTTACTGCAAACCAGTTAGCATGCACCGCAACGGCCGCCGGCTCCAAGTTATGCGACAAAAGTTGAGTATGACACATTAAGAACAAGCTCTTCTCTACTGGCAACCAGCTCTTTGCAACGGCTTTGACAGTGAAGTCCTCGTGGATCCGTCTCGTAAGCAATTTGGTCAGTTGATCGTTGAAAGGAAGTACAATCGGATAAATTCATCACGATGTTTATGCCAACCCCAATCAAGCAACGTCAGTTCCGCCCTCGTACTTAATCGTGGCTTGGCAGTGCTTAACTTTCCCCATGCACTAAAAACGAGGACGAACAGAAAAGGGCAGCAAATATGGGGGGAGGGGGGACGCAAGCTGGTATTATGAAACAAGGGCAAAATAAAAGTCTGCACGTCGAAGTCATTTTCATCACCAACAACCTCCAAAGGAAGTAGTGCATCATCATCATCATCATCATGATCCACGTTTACGACTCCATGGGAGCGTCAGTGTTTTTCACTTCTTTAACAGCGACGTCTTCAGTGGCGTCCTTGCTCTCTGCGTCATTCGTCTGCGGCGAAGCCGTGGTCTGGTCGGGAGTATTGTTCTGTGAACACACAATGACGATGAATTTGAAGCACGCAAAAATCAACCAAGGTTCGTGGACGCCAGAGACAACGCCGCGACGTGTCTGCTGACTGGGTTCTCCTTCAGTTCAGCCTACGCGCTAGTGGTCGAGGTAGGTTGGGAGAAAACAAGTTTGATTACATTTTTGTAGCAAACCAGAACACACCGCGGGAATTCCGATGAAAAATAACGTATTTTCTTTCTTTCCTTAATTTGCAAAATGTATTGCTTCGCTTTCTCTGTTCAAGAACTAAAGCGGGCATGGGGAGGTGTAGCAGGGTGACGATAGTACGTGTTGTAATCCGGAAATTTTTCGCTGCAACTGATCGAAAGTGCGTCAGTTTCCAGGTGAAGAGCATAAAATGTTGTTGATTTCTGCGGCTGTCCTGTTTTTGTTGCTTTTGCAAAACGGTAAAGACAGGGGGGTCAAGGGAGCCGTGCTTTATACAAGTCTGGCTCAGCGGCAACAAGAAAGAAACAAGTATGGGACACGAACGTTAAAACAAAACGTACCTCAGACACCACTTGCAAGGGGGGTTGATTCATGACCGGAGTGGGGGAGTCGGACAGCAATTCCATAAATTCAGACGCACAATAAAGAGTCTAATTCACACTGAAAGAAAATCTTAAAGAAATCAGCGCATCTTGCGCTCACCTGCAACTGATCCATTTTGAAGAAAGACTTGAACGCGGCGTGCGTCGGCACGCCAAAGCCACCCGAGCATGACTGACTGCAATCGCTCGACTCGTTGAGCCACGGCTGCGACTCGGTGGTTGGCACGGGCGCGAGTTCGATTCTCCGCGGTGCCTGGTTCGTCAACCTCTGGCTCGACACGTCGATCAGCGCCACAGGTGACATCTGACGCCGAAACAACAAACAATGAGTATAATTGCTTGCGGGTGTGTCGAACTAACCGCCTCATGCTTGTATCCGACCTGGACGTTGGCTAAAAACACGAGGAACACAGCAGTAAGCAGTGAAATACCCACGAAAGTCACAGTGGTAGACTTGCCACTGCACTGACATACGAGATTCACCTGGTGTCACTCAAAAATTTATTTCCTGTCATGCTCATATTTCGCAAATGAAGCCAAAGGCAAAGCTTGACAACAAACAATCCCTGCCTACCTTGGCAGTTGCGTACTTGTTGATCGATTGGAGCTGTTCACCGGAGATCGCGGCAGTGGATGCGAGCTGAGCCTGTCTCTCCTTTTCCACCTTTTCTCTGCAAGGGTCATTTCGTCGGAATTAGTTACGCGTCGTTCTTGCGACACGTTGAGTTGAAACTCGTTCCGGCCACGAAAAAATCTGCTGCTTGTTAAAAACTTCAGTTCAGTTAAAACTGAGTCAAGATCGCTTTCACGTTGGTTTGACAGACTTTTGTTTCATAGGTTAAGAGCGACGCAAAATTGCTGCTGGTGTTTCACACCGAAACACGTCAATATGGCCTCACACAGCACAGCACACTCCCCTGTGTATATAATGGCAGCGTGTGGTGCGTCAATCCACAGCACGCCTTGTGTGGTGGAGTGTTTGGAATTACAAGTGCGTTATCGGTGGGTGATAAGCTCAGTCGGTAGAGGCTTGCTGGCGTTTTGCTTGTTTCGAGGTCGAATGCAATAGTTGCAAACTTTCGAAACACGCGATTGGCAAACTTACCCTTGTGTTCAATATAATTTAGCCGAGTGGTTGGTTAGCTTGGCCGATATAGGGAAGAGTCACAGTACAGCTTTTGGCTTTTCAAGGTCTGTATGGACACGCACCGCACACAGTATGTTGCGTACAAATATTTTGCACAAAAACAATTACGAAATAAGCGCAGTCAACCGTGACACGACCGTCCGCACCCAAATGATAGGAATAATCCGGAAATGCATTCATCCGAAAGAGAACAATGGCCGCACGTTTTTAAATATCCCAACCATTTCATTCGCCGTATGCTGTCTGCGCACAACTAATTACCAAATAATCATATCTATTTTTAATGTGAACAATTCGGAAAGATGTGGCAGAAACTCACTTGAGCAGACTTTCCTCAAACAGCGTCGCCGACGAAACCTTCGCCGTGAACTTCTCGATGCTGTTGCGCGCCGACGACGTAACGGCTTCCTTGGGCGATTCGGCAGCGGCGCTGGCGGCAGCCTGGGGGGCGGCACTCGTGCTCACGTCATAGATCTTTAAATCCGGCACCGCAGTGACGTAGCCCCAGCGACAGGGGAGGGGGTAGAGCGCGCGATCGAGGGAGTAGGTTTCGAACGCGGTGTCTAAAACGAACCTGAACAAAAGAAAACGCAGAAGATTAGTCGCAACCCAACTCCGAAAGGTTTCAACAAACTGCATTTCTGGTCAGCAAATTACCAGCACGACCGCGACAGGTTGTCCTTTCTGCCGTAAACACCAATCTCCTTGATCTTCTTCATTATCTGACTCTTTGCAATCCAGTGCGGCCCCTTATCGATCGGGGTTGATATGACAACACCGGTAATGCCGCTGGCGGGCTGAACGTCGACGCCCCTCAGCTTGCTGGGGTCGGGGGAGTTGGGTTTAGAAGTGCAGGGGGATATTGACGGGGAGGGGCCGACGTCCATGTTGTTGCTGCTGCTGCCGGACAGCAGTTCGGACACTTCACGGTCGGCCGATCCCGTTTCGACTTCCATCGCGTTCTCTGCGTGAAACAAAACTCGCATTTCTAAGAGGTTTTGCGACGCCACGAGTTTCGAGACCGACTGGAGCACGATTTTTGACCCCCCCACCCACCACGAACAGTCCGTAGACCTTTGGAGCACAAAGTTATTGACTTAAGGGACGAAGAAGCGCTGCCGGTTACGCGTGAAAAACAAAAACGGCACATTTTGAACAACACGTTGAACCATAAACGACACACTAAAAACACAAACGACACACTTTGAAGCAAGCACCGCCAGGTTTCCTGGTGACAATTGACAGCTTTGGCAGCCATTGTGTGCCGATGCTGTTCCAACAACACACGATGGCTTGGAGATGAATGATCTCGTTAGTAATTCATGCCTTGCAATGGCAAAGGGTGCGCTTAAAGAAGGTTGCAAAGCCGAACTTCATAAATAATACAATGCTTTTAAACACGAACCAAAGGGTAAACTGATATAACTTGTGCAATTTCACTCCTTTGCTGTCAGGATGGCTAGCTGAACAAGAGCAGACCACAATGGTGGAGACGGCGACACGATTCTTTGACCGGCGCAATCTGCTCAAAGCCCATGTTCACAATAATATGAAATGTGTTGCTGCAACACCCATATATTTTGGAAAACATACGCTTTACCTGTCTGAGCGTCGGGCGATTCTTCAGGAGGGAGGGGGCCTTGTTTGGGGCCGAGTTTCTGAGTGTTCTTCAATTCCCAATAAACTTGAAATTCTTTCACCAGCTTTTGCGCACTCAGAGGATTGCCATGCAACATGCGCACCAAATCTGGTATTGCTGAAGACGCAACAAGTGCAATTATGACGTTGTAATCAAACAGAGCTTCGCTTTAGATATTTTCTGATAAACAAAACGCCAACACCGAGATGAGAGGGTTTCGGAATTATTTTTCAAAAAGTGCAGTTTGCTTTACAGTAGATTGTATCTCAAGCAACGGGACCTCTCTCGTGAAATATGAAGAACAGAATAAAAATCAAAACAAAGGATTTGATGAAAATGTTCCTCCCCGAATACTTTTAAAGGTGCAGACCGTTCGCTTAGCAATTTTGCGCAATCATTAAAAACAAGTTGAAAGTTTAAATGGAACGGAATTGATTCAGACCATAATCTCGTGCAAACGGAAATCCTCAGCCATCTTCACAAATATGAAGAAAGTAGTGTTGCGATCGGAAATCCCGAGCGGCATGTGCGCAAAGCTTCACACCGTGGCAGCAAGCAACAATAGAGTTCACATGCCATGATCACTCTATTATTGCTTGTTCGCGCCACATATATGTATGGTGTTGTTCTTCGCGCACATCCCGTTCGTGGTGAATCACACAATCAACGCAACACCACCGGAGAGGTTGCAACAGTAGATGAAAGATATTGCGGCAACAACAATCTTTATCAGGAAACTTTTGCTTCACCCTCCGAGCATAAGTCGAGTTACATTCGACAACTACTAGGCCGAGCATCTCCCTCCCAAGTCGTTTTCACGAGCACAGGAGCGATGACAGAACGCGCACATCTACACGGTTTCCAGAGCGTTGGGTCGTTTCGCACACAGAGAGCGCTTGGTTTGGCGCGTCATTGTTCAACAGCAAACGACATCAATGTTGCCTGTCTGAAGGGGGAGGTGCGACGCCACTTTCCTTCGCGATGACGATAGCTGCAACGTTCAGTGCCGATCATCGCAGGAGGTGCGAGAAAGCGACGCTGTCAGAATCGCGTCACGTGACCTTCGGGCAGTCAGGTCCCGGATGTCAGCGAATCGAGGCGAAAAAGTTATTGCCGCTCGCTTTTCGCAAACATTGTTTAAGGTGCCATTCTCATACCTGGCGCAAAAACACGACCAGTCGGTATAAGTTTTAGAGAATACCTTCCTCAGGAATCTTCCCGGGCTGGCGTTTGTTCTTCGCACTGTCGGAGGTTTTATCCGATGACGGGGTCGCTTGCGCTTCTAAGCTGATCGGGGCAGGGACAAAGAAGGTCATCTGGGAAAGCAGGAATCACGAAATTGCGAGGCTGCGCGTTTTGCGGAGGAAAAGCACTCTTTTGGTGATTAAGTCGAATCGTCCGTAGTGCAAGATGAAAATGCAACATGATGTCAGATTCTATTTGAAATGAGCTGATGACGCCTACGTGGTAGACCAAATATATACACTGCAAGATTTTAGTGTCTTGACTCTTAGTTGCGAAGATTACTATCGAAAGACAGCTATTTCAGCTTTACGTTCTTTCCTCCACAAACGCGTAACACACACTCTGCCTTGTAGGTGGCAAGTTACACGAACAAATGATGCGGTTACACATAGAAGCTAACGGCTCGGTACCTCGTAGTTCCTCAAAGTCATGACGGAGCTTTTGGCGAAACTGTCAACGACGTCTGGCCACACGCATCCGATGCTGACAGGCGCGAGAACCTTAAGCTTCTGCTTGAATGAATTCTCGAACTCCTGCTGCTTCATCTTCAACTTCTGCTCGGAGAGGTCTTCATTGACCTCACCCTGGAAAAATGTCAACGCCTCGAGCAAGGAAGAATTTTTTTCACGGCCGTCGAACACACGGCAACAAAACAGGTTTGACACAAAACGTTTTTTTTAAAGAAATAAGATTTTGTTATTTTTTAAAGGAAAACGAAAAAAAAACATTCTGAATTGTGTTTTTCCATCATGCAATATCACCATTATCAGAATTACACAATAATAATTTGTTATACCTATAATGGCATTCAAAGTTGAGGGTAAAGAAATGTACCCATCTTTGTTTTCGCAAAGTGTTGTTGTTCAGTTCACTCCGAAGTGGTAAGGCTTGGCAAGTATGCGCACAGAAAACAGAGAAAAACCATTCCCACGCAAATTCTGCAGTTTCACGTCAAGTCTATGTGCATGCCCAGCTAGTTCAGCATCTATAGAGCGTATTTTTTAACATGTGATTTGGTATTGTCCAAAATCAGAAAAAGTTTAGATGCAGAGAAGGCAGAAAGATTGGTTAAAATCTACTGATTTAACAGATCTGAAGAAGATAACCACACGAATTTACTCCAAGTGTTCGGTTTATTCTTCTGCATTATGACGCTGACGCAACAATGGCGGTATCTCAACCTTACCAGAAACAGCTTTTGCATCTTATTTCCTGCGAATTGTACCGTGAATTACAGGAAAATCATTTCTAGCTGTCTCTACGTTCTTTCAAAAGGAACTTGTTCACTCGCTGGCCCGAGAACTTGTAAACACCAGTGAACAAACCAAATGACTTAAATCTTGATCATATGAAAATTCCCTAAACGCATCGCGGGCCGCACAAAATGCCCTCGCGGCCCGCTTGTTCGAGAGCCCTGAGTTAATGTAATGGTTTAGATCAGCGGTGGGGAACCTATTTACTATCACGGGCCGCATGAATTGTGCATTATCACTGGCGGGCCGCAAAATCAATTGATTTTACGCTAAAATTCTACCTTTATCTAACTGTGAGGAAGAGGGACTTCTCCTGACTTACTATGTAAGTACTTGCTTGTCATGGACCTTCGTTTTAACGCGATGTTGCACTCCAACTTGGGTAAGGAAAATTCTGATGCGGGTCATATCACGCGGGCCCCAGGTTCCCTACCCCTGGGGTAGATGGACGATCAACACGCTGCAATCTGTATCGGCGATTATGCGCTTCGTTTAAACGATAAAGCCTTAGCAGCAGTTCCCGCCAAACGCAGACAGCTCGTGCACGAAGCAAGTAAAAATATATGGATACCGCCGCTGGGGGTAAACCTGGACGCTTTTTTGCTTTATAACCTGTGCTATTTCCGAAAGCAAAAACGAATACCACTCACATCCGCATCGATTCCTTCGTCGTCTGACAGGTAACCGTGAGGCACGAAGAACCCGTCGCATTCATCTTCGTCGTCGTCTTCTTTGTCTTCTTCCTGCGTCACGTCACCGCGCGAGTTAACGACGCGCAACTTCTCTGCGCAAGCAACCCGCGACTACGCGGCGTCGTTCAGAGCGCGCGGGCGACACCTACCGACGAGAAAGGCGCAGGAGCCTGGGGAGGTGACGGTTTCAGTGCGGGCCGCTCGCGGGCGAAAGCTGACGTCGTAGGATTTGTGATAAGCAATAACAAAGTCGACATGCGGAGAAAAGGGAGGAGGGGGAGTGATGTTCGAGCAACAATCGGCGCATTCATTAACACCTTACTACCAAACACAAGGCAACAACCGAGACCAATTCCAAGGTTTTCGGCGAATCTTTCAGCGCCTTGCAAAGCTGACCAGAGGGAGGATGTTGTTCGGCTCACAACTTCACTGGTGGCTTAGTTTAGAACAGACGTTAAAGTACAGCAGGTACCTTTAGCTACTGTTGTGATTTCAGCCTAAGTGAACTTTATGCATGACGTCATCACTTACTCCTTCACTGTTGACGATGTCTTCCCCCTCTCCTGGATCCTCCCACTCATCATCCGAATCAATTTCGTAATCAAATATGTCCTGCGCAAGGCAAAAACGAAGCACGTAAGTTCGGATCACGTGACGGAAAGCACTGCCACTGATGGTGACCTACGACACATTACTGACAAGCAGCACTGAAGCAACACATCCAATCGCTGGACGGCCATTTCTGATTAAATGGGATCACGTGATCCACAGTAACCGACCAGTGCGAGAAAGCAAACGTAAGGCGAAGCGAGACCAGATAAAAATCTCAGTCAAAACCCACCTGGTCTTTTTTAAACGGGTTTTTGGCCTTCAGTTTCGCGGTCTTCTTTCTCCAGGTGCCATAATACGGCGGCCTGTTGTTCTCAGAAAACTGAAGCAGCTTCGCGCGGAGTATTTCCTTCGCGGACGGCGCTTTGTCGTCGGTTGTCACCAGTTCCAGGCCGTCTTCGCTCAAGCTGTTGTGAGGCAAACAACGGTTCGATAAATGCGCCGCGCTGCATGCTCACTGCTGCTCCGTTCACTTGCTTCATTAGCCGGCGTGTGCTTAAATAGATTCGTTACCAGTTTTACAGCTGCTGATTGAAGCCTATCCTTAACTGAACGCACTTAGCGTGAATCCATATCCTTATCGCAAGGCTTTCTGCGTCTTCACTAGTAACGCTGAAAGTGGTTGAAGTGTTTGCTCGAATTCATGGCGCGATGCCCCGAGAATGTTGCGCTAAGAAACAATTGAAAGCATGTCGAGAACAATTTATTTGCTCGAGGTCAAAGACCCATGCCCGTATCAATGAGTTTCTAAAACTCTCGGTGATATGCATTCAGCAAACTTCCGATTTCGCTAGACAGCCCAGTATAGAGGCCCTGCTCACGTAATGGCTGATAATACTGGTACGACTTAGGGAGGTGACGAAAATGTAACTTGGCACGGTTGTGTCAACGAGATAAAAGCAAACAGTAACCGGACTAAACGAGAACAACTCTATCAAAATGACGAGCTGCCAACATGCCTGCATGACAGTATCTATGCTGCTTGCTAAGCATTTATATAATTTAACACGACAAAATCTGCAGGTAGAGGATGTTTTGAGATACTAATGCACGACACGGGCTGTGAAGTCACTTTGCAGTGAAGCACAACAGTCGACGACAACAAACTTGGCCAGGACGTCTCTGTCACCTTAGCAATTTCTTCTGTTTCTTCGGTAGAGTGGCGCTGCTCCTTCTCGAACGATATCTTGGTTTTAATTCGTCGAGGTAGGTGGGCGTGTTCTCCTGCAACAACAATGAAGAAATGGAACCACGAGGTGTTTATTTAACCGTGTCGTTCTTTCGGCCGACCACTGCCTTGCATTCGCTCACAGGCAGCCTTCTTCTTCTTTCTTCCAGGCAATTCACGGAAAGCAACACTGAAGGTGGCTTCACACAGAATCCGGTTACGGCTTACGAACCGGCTTATGGCCAACGGCAGTCTTCACATATGCTCCATTGGCTGTATCCGGCTGAATTTTCTCGGTCTCGAACGGCTTACGGCATACTTAAAATTGGTTTAAGTAAGCCGGATTGCCGTGGTTGTCGGCGATGGTGTTCTCGCTGCATGTGTGAAGACTGCCGTTGGCCATAAAAGCCGGTTCGTAAGCCGTAACCGGATTCTGTGTGAAGCCACCTTCAGTGTTGTACCGTGGCAGCATTTTAACACTTCAACGCTGTCGCGTGTCGACAAAAAAGACGATCGAGATGCAACTGTAAACACCAAGCCAAAATCACAAAACCGGGAAAAGCACCTGTTGCTGCAGCATTCGATCAAGATCGGAGGAGGCGGACGGCGGCATGACTCTCCTGTGGCTCGGAGATAAGACCATGTCTTCCTTGAGTTGGAACTGCACGAAGTCGCCGAAGCTTTTTCGCAAAACCTGAAAAGAGAAGCTTGGGTTTTCTGTGACGAAACAACAATGCGGGTGTGTGTGACGAGGCAACAGTGTTTTTTTTCTGGGGGGTATCGCTCCCGAGCACACGGACGGGCGCGCAATGGCACAGAAGCGTAGTGCACGGTTCTTCCAACCGAGAGCAGAAACGCACCCCCCTTCTTACACGCACACAAGCAACGGTCCCGAACCGCATCGGAAAGGTAGCGCAATCGTCCCAACCAGGAATTGCTGAGATCTTGCGAAGCACAATTAGACACTCATTCCAAACAGTTTCAAAGGAGTGTTTTTGGAGGGTCTAGTCGAATTGTTCTCAACCGCAGCTTAGAGAACCGCATGCGGCACCCAAGCACCCTTTTTGCGGCTCTTAGCAGTCTTTTAATAAAAGTTAAAAACCTCTTAATATTTTGTGTAACAGACTTCGTCCTGCAATAAAACAAAATGTGTCAATTGACTGTTGACATTTCTTTAGTGCGGCTCTCTAACAAAGTCGCAAGTCTTGATGAGGCTCCTATCAGCGAAAAGGTTGAGAAGCACTGGTCTCGTCTCTTGTAGGTTCGCACGACGGCGCAGGGTGTGAATTCGTCGCACGATCGCAATGAAATGTCTTGTCTGCGCTTGACATTTCTTGCTTGTCTAAACGCGCTTAACTTGCCATAGAATTACAAAAACATGCAATAATGAGTCGCGCAAAAGCCAGCCTTCAAACTGGTGCGCTGCTCAAACGTGAACTGTTTCTCGCTGCTAATCAATGACGTGCGCAATCAGTGACTTTAATCTTGCAGGGCGTGTGTTTCGTCAGTTTTTAACATCGGTCTTGTTGGCAAAGTTCGATCATTTTACTTTGTCTTTTGTGTTTGCTCTTTCTATACACATTTTCTCGTATATTACGGTGCCTCGTAGTTCTTTCAAAGATTCAAACTTCATGATTATTCTGCAAGACTCCAAGCTAAAATAAACTTGACCCGAGCAACCTGTTTCTTGGCATATATATCTACAAAAAAAATTAACGCTTTGACGTCGGTAGGATTCGGGGATTTTCGCGCCAAAACAACCGGATCGCACGTGCTTTGCGCGAGCGTAACTCTGACGCCGAAAGCGGCAGAGAGCTGTTCAAAGGGTCAAAAGACACGACAAGTCTTCTAGTCTGCACTCGAAAAAAAAAATTTGGTTGGGGGGTGCGGATTTTTTGTGAGTGACGTCATAAGTGAGGACTTTTAGGCCACCTTGGCCCACTTCACCTGGCCCTAGGTCCAAACCGTTAGATGGTAGTATTTCGCTGAAGTTTTTATTGGAAACACTAGGCTACAATCCGAGTCTTTTGATGCTTTGGATGACCTGCTGGGGTTTTGGGTTCAAAAGTTATGATCTAAAGCAGGGGTGGACAAATAGCGGCCCGCGAGTCAAATGTGGCTCGCCACAGCGTTTTCAGTGACCCGCAGCAGCATTCAGGAAAATCTTCAAAGCTGAAATTTCCTCCAACTTCTCGCAGTAAATACTAGGCTATAAACCGAGACTTGTTTTTACTCCCATAAGAAGGTACGGCCCTCCATTAAATGCGGCCTTCTCAAAGTGGTCCCCGAGCAAAAAGAATTGTCCACCCCTGGTCTAAAGTAATAACAATATTTGAATAATTAGTTAATTAGATAATTAATTAAGTTGTTTATTTTAGATCATAACTTTTGAACCAGAAACGCTAGAAAGTCAATCAAAGGCTCAGAAGACTCGGACTCGAGCCTACTTCAGCGAAATACTTTGGCCTAGCAGTTGGGCCCTAGGCCAGGTAACATGAGCCAAAATGTCCCAAAAACTACTTCACTTATGACGTCACTCACAAAAAATCCGCAACCCCCAACCAAAAAATTTATTTTCGAGTGCAGACTAGAAGACTGGCCGATCCGTTTGAGCCCTTGAACAGCTCTCTAGCGCAATCGGCGGAGGAGCTACCGAAAACTGCTGGTTTTAGGCCGAAATCCGGGCACGATATATTGGTAGACCGGCTCTCAAAGAAAACGCTGCAACGCACCTTCTTTTCCACAGTGCTTCGGGCCGGCGAAGTGTAGAAGTAGTTCTTGAAAGCAGAGGCCTGCCTCTGGCTGATGCGCTTCTGCAAATATAAATTAGCGATTGATTACGCACGATACAGGCATAGGTGGCGGAACAGGGGGGGCCGCATGGGCCTAGGCCCACCACTTTTAAATTTCGAATTTTGCCTAAATAATATTAGTATTAGGTCCAGTGCTAAAGTGAATTGTTCAATGTGAAAAATGTTGCAGAATTTTAGCAATGCTATTTTTAATATATTATTTGTAACTTGGCAGTGAATTTGGCAGGATTTCGTAATTGTTCGTCACCCTGTTATGGCTTGCTTAATGCTTACCGCATTAGTGTTGTTGAACAGTGTTGTCACATGGTGCAATACAGCACAATTTTTACAAAAATGGTGTAATTTATATGCTTGCGTGCATGGGCGTCGGAAGGATTTTATCCGAGGGGCACTTGTTGATTTTTTCAAAAGTTGTTTCTTAGGGGGGGCAAAAGTGGTGAAATTTGGGTTTACCACTCACAAATAAGAAAACAGCTTTTTTGCTGAATTTTTCAAATTCCTGTCCCACTTCCGACACCCATGCTTGTGTGTAGGAAAAAGTTCGTGCCACCCATTAAACATTTGGTGTAATTTCAAGCGTTTTAACACCATTCTAAATAGTGAAATTTTGCTGAATCTTATATGCAAAATGAAATTTTTGACATCGATTTCAAATGTGCTTTTGGTTTTGCATTGGCAACACTAAACAGCTATATTTATTTCTGCATTGGGAACAAAATTGGCATCCTTGCAGACAACTTTTTAGTTGCTACATATGCTGTTTTTCTTTGCACTCCGGTATCTAATGCAGTTGCAGAATGATTTTTCAGTCATGTTATCTCTATGTTCAAGATGTGGAAAGGATGTGATTTTGAATGTATTTAAGACAGGTATCAATGCTGTGTCATTTTTGCCCGTTTTCTTATGTTGTGTTGTCGGTGTTTTTAACAGCTCAGTGGCGACTCCGACACACGGACTCAGCCCGAGTCCTCGATTACGATTTATATCGGAGAACGCGAGCTTGCTTGCTTTGTATATTTGTGCCACCACCCACGGTCCCACTTCACCAAGATGTTAACTCGGTCTCTTTTCTTTGGGCATTGTCACTGTTCATATACTTTCTTTCCATGTCTGGCCTTTCGCGTTCATGCTGCAGGTGACCTGAATAAAACAATATCGTTCGTAGTAGGCGTTCTCTCGACTTCCTTCGCTCGCGCTTTACTCGGGCTCATCCATTAATGCCTGAGCTGCCATATGCACTGAAGTATTTTTTAAAACATAATTGATATCGGACTGGATTTTTTTTGAAGCAATGGATTTGTATAGAACATTGGATTTGAAGTCCAATCCAATGGACAGTTCCCATTTTGAGAATAATTTCAAACGAACGATAAATTGTCCAGCAACTCGGGCTAATGAGCCCAGTACGCCGCAGGTCTGTGGAGTCAGAGCCGAAGCAATTTTGGATGGCTGGAGGGGGAGCCATAAACTTTTAGATGGTGGAGCCGGAACCTGAAATTCGGGGTGCGGATCCACAGAGATAGTTTGTGGGGCAAGCGAGCTATACAAATAATACAATTTTTTTTCTGATTTTTTGGACCAAATTGCTCCGGAGCCATAGCCAAAAGCTTCTTGATTTTGGAGCCGGAGCTTAAAATTTGAGTACCGATTCCACAGCCTTGGTACACAGAGGACTTACAGGCGTTATCATTGCTCTGTGACGCACGTTACTCAACAATGGAGAAGTTATCATGCTAACTTCTCATTTATTGATACGTAACTAACGTCACAGAGCAACAATAATGCCAGCCAGAATGAAAGCAAATGGAATTTTCAGTGACGCAAGCCTCGAACGGTTTTATTCAGTCAGTACAAATCTTGTGATGAGCCTGAGGAATGACCATGAAAACAATATCATTGGCCCGTGTGACGCCCCTGTAACAGCCTATTTGAACTTTAGGTGTTTCACCGATACGTTTTCATAGTGGTGTAATTTTGTCTCGAATAGTGCAATTTAGACCTTCATATGGTGTATAGGTAATGACGTCTTATTTCAATACTTGCGACGTCACAGTTGCCAATTCAAACCACACAGATTTTCTATATTTTTTTTCACGTGCACTTGTGCTCCCCCCACTTTGAAAAAGGTTCCGCCACCCATGAATACAGGCCGTGGGATCTCAGAGGAATGCCACTGGGTGAAGTCTGCGACCGATTTTTAGGAGTTCTGCTTCAATGTGGGATGGCATGGTGGGCCTGGCGCTCACAGCGAAATGACACTGTCGTGGAATGCGACAAACGTACAGGCTTAGTTGAAACGCTACGCGAAAGTACAGAACGCCGTGGACGACGTTTCAAGTGCACTTTAAGACACCTGCAACAGAAAGTAAACCCTTGAAACAATTCGAACAAGGCGTGTTCTGTACTGCTTCTTCTAAGAATTACATTCAGTGCTGCAGAAATGTTTACACAACCTGAAAAGAAGCAAAACTAAAATTCAGCAGCATTAACAAAATTTTGAGCAGTTGCTAGATTTGCCAGCTCCAACGTTTGATATTTTTTAATGTGCTATTGGAAACAGAGTTGGCGATTCTTGTCAGAATCAGCTGAACTTAAGACCACAAAAATATAACAGCAAAGCTTTGGACGATGGCAAAAACACGTCGACAAAATCAGGGAATTCTTTAAACCTACGAGTGGCCGTCATGTGTATAAATCGCAAGCACCGACAGCATCTGGCAGTTCAACTAATTTCTTTTGTTCTATGCACGACTTCGGGATAGCGACGCGTCAGCTACGGTAGATGCAGTGTCGGTGATTTCTCGCGGAAGACCACTGGAAGGTGGACGAGTCAGGTGCAGGCAGATCGAACAACAGGAAATTAGACGTTCTGACGCCGTGTTAGCAAACCTGCAAGAAAGTCACGTCGCACGTGCATCGGCAGCGAATGCGCATTTTACCTGCTCTTCATCAGCGCGTTGTTTCTCCTCCAGAAATTTTTGCTTCTCCTCCTCCTTCAATCGTTTCTCTTCGTCTCTCTTCTCTTTCTCACGCTGTCTCTCCAGATCCTTTTGTTCTCGTTCTAATCGCTTTGCTCTGCGCGATCGGTATTATAGAAAATAAGACCGATGAGCGCGTTACGGCGGTAGTTGCCACGCTGTTGCCAACGAAAAATATGTTTCGAGGCGTATCAATGCTCGTTAACGTTTTAGACACACGTACTCTTGTTCTGCTTTCTTTTTATCTTGCTCCTCTTGTTTCTTTTTTAATTTCTCTTCTTTGACACGATCGAGTTCTTCTTTCTTTTTCCGCTTCTCTTCTTCTCGCGCGGCTCGCTCTTCCTCCTGAGACAGGAATAGAACTCGCTGCAATTTGCGCGAAGTAATGCGCACGGCGAACGCAGAAACACGCAGATCAAATCACAAACGTTCACCAAAATCTGTTTCAGCAACATCAAGACAAGCAGCGACGCAACTGACGGGAGAAGGGGGGGACGAGTCGCCCCATCGCAAGCTAAATGTAAAAAGATTTAGTCCTTCAGCTTACATTTTGATATTTAGTATTCTTTTGGTTTTAAGTAGGTTGTTGTTTTTTTGCGTTTTTCGGGGTGTTTTCCTTTTTAAAGCTATTATTGACATTAACATCGCAACTTAACTTTTTTTCTGAGTGTTGCCTGTAGGCCCTCCTACGGTGGCCAGTGGGTCCCCTTCAGCTAAGTTTCGCCCCATGGTTCAAACCCATAGTTACGTCACTGGTTGCCAGAATTACTATAGCAAGATATAGGGCGAAGATGATATTTGCGCTAAAAAAGCATTTTATGAACACGGAAATGGAACAAAGAAAAACAACAAAACGCGCAAAACACCCTCTTCATGTTTTTTCCTGTGACAGATTGTATAAAACTGACATCTTTTAGCAGGAAAGTGTGGATAGCGTTGCTCATTTTTAGTTCCTGACGGTATTTTAAACGAGACTTCGAGAAGAGACAGGTGGTGTAGCCTAAAATACCTTTTTCCGCTTGATTTCGACTTTCTCCTGTTCTTTGGCCAATCTTGCTTGTTCTTTTAAGCGGCGCTTTTCTTCTTTTTCTTTTTCCTGCCCAACACCAGAAAACGACCCAGTTGACCATTTAAGTTAAACAAGGAATAAAAAATGAAGGCTTGAAAACGACGTAATAACTTCAACCGAAGCTGCCATGATGGCTTGGCTGCTACATAAAAATACCACCTCAATACACATTACTCAGAACGCAAAAGAATTATGCACAAGCAATTGTAGTGGCTTGGCGTACAAGCTACTTTGCAAAAAGACGTTCCCAGTAGTTTAAAATGTGAAACGACATGCCGATTCGAAAATAGCCAGAATTTGTCCCAAAGAAGAGAATTTAAATGCTGCGCAGTTAAGAAAGGCATAAGCTGACATCGAAGCCAATGGCTGATGTTTCCACTACGCTTTTGAAAGGAATATTACGGTGATATTTGGCAATGTTCACCCTCTTTTTTCTTGAATGAGTGAGGAAAGACGAAGAAACACGACCAAATGGTTTTCAGTCAGCGCTGCTGATCTGGGATGCAACCAGCGCTACTGATCTGGGGATGCAACCAGCGCTGCTGATCTGGGATGCAACTCAGCTTGAAATTATGTGAATCCCTGTTCGACGAATGCGATTCCCGCAGTTGATTAATTGCAAGCCTAAGAAACTCAACGTTCAACGCGTAACAACCTCTTGTTCCTTCCGCCGTTGCATTTCCGGGTTCAACTTGCGAGCGCGTTTGGGTTTCTGAAACAGAAAGTGACGTCGGCGAGGCGTCATGACAGACATCGAATTCGACAAAAAACAACTCGTCCGCAGCCGCAACACGACTCACCGAAGCAATGGGGGATTTGCGATCGCCGAGATCAACAGATACAATTTTAACGTCGTTCTCATCCGCCGTCGCCTTTTCAGCGCACACTTGGTTAACCTCATCCTCCAGCACAGCCTCGATGGCAGGATGGAGCTGATCGCCGGTTGCTACGGGCGCACCGTTGCTAGGATTGGCTTCTTCAAGGGAAGCAGGGATGTGATCGGAGTTTCGTGGTCGCTTAGCGACGTCCGAAACATTGTTTTCATCATTCCCTTTCGTTGGCAAACCAGCTCCATCGTCACAACGGTCCGTTGACAGTTGCGAGTTCGTCCCATCTTCTCCTGTGTTCCGACTCTCGTTCAAGTCCGCGTTCTGGAGGTCGACGCCGGACTTTAACGTTGTGACCTCTTCAGGCTTGCCAGCACTGTCGCCGGCGGATTGGGAGGAACTCGGGGTCGGCGGCGCAGCGCTTTTTCGCGCGACTGCTTGAAACATACTCCTGATCGACCGTTTCGACGGAGTGTTGACTTTGCTTTCGTTCACGGCGGCCGACGAGAACGTAACCGTCGGCGTTCCGGAAGAATCGGGGCTGTCGTTGCACGACGTGTCCGGGCTGGTCGGTTCTTTCGCGTCCGAATCAACGGCGTCCGCGCGAGCGAAGGAGCTCGACCGTTTGCGCTTCTTGCACGCCATGCTTTGCAGCAAGCCTTCCGGGTCGTCCAGGGAACGCTTAATGGCCGCAGTGATGGCGTCATCGTAGCTCTGCTCGACGTCTTTGGATACGGAGAAGTTGACACTGTCCTGAACAGCAACCAGAGTTTTAGTACGAAGGAAGTCGCCAGTCCGATCAATGTTATTGCTCGACATGATAAAACGGATCCGGCAACGATAGGCTACGTTTTGCAGCTTTGTGACTTCATACAAGCTCAACCAATCCAAGGATTGTAATCAGGGTTGCGGAGTCGGAGTGGAAGTCGTAAGGAGTCGGAGGTTTTTGGGTGGAGTCGGATTCCTAACAACACTAGGAGTCCGTGTCGGATTTTTTGACGACCGACTTCGGGAGCCCAATTACATCATTTTTTACATCACGCTCCTAAGTTGGAAATTCCTGTTGAAATGGTACTATTTCTTTTGAAACTTTTGCTGAAGCTGAGATTTCTTGCTGTGCACCACGATTTCCATTGATTTGCTAACTGCTACAAAATTGTTAACAGCGAAGCCTCATTCCCTTTATGTTAAGGAATTAGAGTTGGGAGTCGGAAATTTTGGAAAGGTCGGATATTTTACTTCCAACTTCGCAACCCTGGTTGCAATATGCTTTTGAACCACGCAATAGCAGAAATTTTCCTACGTAAGCACCGACACTTTTCAGCTAGGTGCAAACAGAGTTTACCACAAACGCCGATTATAAACAAATTTTCGACTCTTCAAGACTTGTTGCCGACAACTTTCTTGAAAAGCTAGACAAATTTATTCATTTCACACTCAGTGCGGCTAGTCGGCTGTGCTAGGTTTAGAAACTTAAGAAATCTATTGCTTCCATTTATTGGTCAATGGGGATTTTCGACCTGGAAGACCACAATAAATTTGTTTTCACTGACAGTCGCGTCTCCAACTTTGTTGACATGCGCGAAAAAAACACGAATACCTTCGACATATTTTCTTCCTCAGCAGCACTGCCTTCAAGCTTCCGATGTGACGTAACCTTTGGCAAAAGTAGATCATTAACTGTCAAATCAGATGCACATTCACGGAGTACAACAACTTACCTATAATGTTAAATCGAACAAAGTTTTACAGTACAGTTCAACAAGACACTGAAGTAAAAATTTTGTTCATATTTCAATGCTGCACTATTTCACCTTTTCATTCAATAATTTGCTGATTTTTAAAATCGCAATAAAAACAACAGGTGTACAACAAAGTTCTACGTTCAAACAAGACAGCTTGTTGGTTATCAGCAATATTAGTATTCGTAAACTAACTTCCTTGCTCTTTATGCAGAGTAGTAGCGCAACATAATGGTGGAAATACTGTTCCTACCATACACAACAGATGTGAATGTTTTGCTCATCCACACGAAAAATACTGGAAACTTTATAATCGACTTTAGAAAACAGGTGATCAGCATGCTTTGGTCATTAATATAACATACCTTTGTATTTTCATTTGCATCATTTGTATCAGTGAGGTCAATTACTTTACATTGCTTCATTTCTGTGTCATCCTGAATAAAAAATGCACAAAAATAATGCTGCAACATCTAGAGCAGCATGCCAGTATACGACTGGCATCAAGATGTGACGTATAATGGCCATGTTTCCGCATTTCGAATCTAATGTGAAATTGCTAGTAATACTCATTGTTTTGCTCGCACGAATGGTCCTCATGTTCAGTAGAGTGTAGTTGATAAATTGCATTTCATTGAGCACAAATCTCCTTTTGTAGAATTTCTGCAACTTGTAGAAAAAGTACCCTTCCAGCCAATGCCACTATTTTGTACGCTAACCAGTAGTCCTTTTTTTGCATTCCCACTTTCCAAGCAACATATCAACGATCCCCAGATTACATAACAAAAAGTGCACATTTCAATTTAAACTGCTACAGTGTTGCTAATCGCCCAACATGTGCCTTCTCACCATTTTAGCCCAGACACCATAGGTATCTGGGTCGGTGAGAGTGGCTGACCTCTAGTGTGGTGAGGTGGTCAAATTCAGACTAACATTCAGGCAAAAAAATTGTTTAAGTAACAGTAGTGACAATTGAAGAATGAAAGATGTAAAGTTTGAAAATTGGGATGATTTGTGAAAAAATAAAGGTTCTGATTTGGAACGTTGTTTGCAAAAAAAATAAAAACAATAGTTTTGCTCTTCACTTCGTTTTTGAAAAAAATTATAAGTTTCAATGATCTTTATCTCATGTAAGTACACTTTCCAGGGAAAAGCTAATTCACAGCCAGCACCAGAAATAAAGCGAATGATACTTTTGAGACAAATAGTTGTGAACCTGTGGACAAGAAGTGAATTTTCTTGCTTTATAGTACGTCAAGCTTGCCACAAACATCAATGGACTTAAATGAATTGAAAGGTTTAGTTATTAGTATTTCATTGTTGTAAAGTATTTAAAGTTTTGAAAGATCGGGAGAAGCACTCAACAGCATTTAATTCAGAAACTACTTACAAAATGAAGTTACGTTCTAAAAAACACATTGCTGTAATTGATACAAAACCCAACACAACTGACAGATCATGGTTAATAATGAATAAATTGAAAATGGTCCACGTGATCACCTCTTCATCACTTTCAGAATGAATGCTTGAGGTGGATACTTCTGGGCATTGAATGGTTGCATGAACATCAACCTTGACTTCAATCACATTTGATCTGCATAAATCACGAATGTAAACTTTACAGATTTTTGTGCAAACCTTTGTTATTAAAAAGGAGCACAAGATCGCAGGGTCCTGCTGAGCATATTGCCATGCTGGTTCAATATATTTAGTAGTGAATAGCTACTCATAATTCACTTAGCAATAATATATGGCCAAATTTCAGCAGTAAGATACAAACCTATGACAAAAATAGGTAAATTCAGGTTTATACTTGGAAAATGATATAGTACTTGTGACACATCTAAGCTACAACTACAATAGAAAAACGCTTAATGTATTCGACAGAGCTTATTCCACACACGTTGATCTGCACTGGTTGGTGCAAAAGCACATTTCTCTTTATTTCTTTGCAAGGAAAGCTCTCTATGGCTAACACACTTGCAAAGCCAAGTTTAAGGTTGTTGCTTTTCAGCAACCAATGCTGCAAATATACCATGATGATCTGATTTGTAATACAAAGACGCACATTCTGCAGCAAACTGTTTAGAAGCAAGTCAAACTCTAATGCAGGCACCAGGTCACCCGCGGCCTTCTGAAAATAACATAAGCATGGTCAGTGTCTTCACATTGATGAATATCTTTAAGTTTTTATTAATGATAACATAACTGAAAACAAATTGAGAAAATATTTATTTCAGACATGTATGTATTGTTGCGATCGGAAATCCTGAGTGGCATGTTCGCAAAGCTTTGCACCGTGGCAGCAAGCAACAATAGAGATCATGCGTCGCAATCTCTCTTACTATTGCTTGCTCGCACTACATATATAATGGTGCTATTCTTCATGCACATCCCGTTCGTGGTGAATCCCACAATCAACGCAACGCCACCGGAGAGGTTGCAAACAACACCCCCTTCTTTTTACAACGAACCACCCTGCTCGCACGTTCTTTGTGTGAAGGCTAAACTCGGCACGAATTCCACATCCTGATCACAGCACCATTTTGTTGAGATCAGAAATCCCGAGCAGCATGTGCGCAAAGCTTCGCATCACAGCAGCAAGCAACAATAGAGATCATGCGTCGCAATCTCTCTTACTATTGCTTTCTCGCGCAACATATATAATGGTGTTATTCTTCATGCACATCCCGTTTGTGGTGAATCACACAATCAACGCAACGCCACCGGAGAGGTTGCAACAGTATCAAACTGGTAGCCCTTCACGTGAATCTGTACCAAGAAGTAGCTCTCAGGTCCAAAAAGGTTGGCGACCCCTGCTCTAATGAAATTACACAGTTTGGTTATATGGGAAACAAATATTGAACAGCCTTACGATAACAACAACACCCAAAACAAACAAAGTAAGAAAAAATTTGTAAACATTTATGAAAACCCTGCTGCCATCATCAGTATGGTGAAATATAACACTTAACACCTCTGGAGCCGGCCGAGTTACGCTAATAGGTATAATTTACCAGTACTGGCCAAGTCTTTGCAACACCATAACTCGCCAGTTGATCCAAACCCTCAAAAGACTTGGTGAGTCTTGTAGTTTGCAATATAATTTTTTGTTTGTTTTGGGTTTCAGGTTTTTTGTGGGTGACGTCATAAGTGGGGTAGATTTTTGGCCATTTTGGCTCAGGTTACCTGGCCCTGGGCCCAATCGCTAGATGGAAGTAGTTCACTTGAATCAAGTTTTTACTGGAAACTAGGCTAAAATCCTAGTCGTTTGAACCTTTGATCGAGTTTTTAGAATTTCTGGTTCAAGAGTTATGGCCAAAAAAACATAAAATTGGTAATTTTACCCTAACTCTTTTTATTAAAGCATGGGTCACATGGATGCAAGTTGAAAGCAAGCAACAACAACTTGGAGAATAGTTGCAGGTTCATTTCTATTAGTTTTTGTGGATAGTGCTGCAGGAGAGAGCCTCATGGAGTAAAATTTGGAGGAAAAACAAACAACAACCCACACATGGATAAATTTCTAGAGAACACAAGGTTTAAGACTGCATAAGCAAACTTACATTAATTATGACTTACTATGTAACAGCTATTGGCCAATACAACTCACCTCTCCATACCAGACAGTTCATTATGCTTCTTAGACAAAGATTTGAAGTTTGTCTCAGAGTCAACTATGCAGTTCTCATTTAGCACCAAGTTGTTCTTTGAACACTTTCGAGCAGCACCTTTGGATTTTTGGTGAAGATTTTCTTTTTCCTCAGAAAATTCTGAAGCCAACTTAGGAAAAGACAACCTTGCTGCAAAAGTTTTAATCAAAATCATAAATTAGACCAGACTGGTAAAAACGCTGACATGCAGCTCACTGACATATTTTGTGTGGCCCACAGAGTTGTTTTGGTGGACATGAAAATATTGGCAGGTATTTGATTTTAAGGGCTGAATATAAAGAATTGAGGCTTTATTGTTTTCATAGGAAATACAATGTTAACAGAGCTAATATTATGACACTTTAATAAACAGATCATTGCTTTAACTCAAGAAAACGTGTTTCTTTTAAGTTACATGAAATGAAAATGTTGTAAAATTTTTGTTCTCAGAATTGGTACATTATATTTGCCTGCTATGATTTTGTCCATGCTGTGTAAATTGTTACATTTTACAAAAAACTGTGTCATGCTACATGTAGAAATCACTGAAAAGATAAACATACAAAAGGAGAAAAATTGAAGATCATGTGGTGACTGTTTTCTGATGAAGGTATTGAAATGTAAAAGATTAACACATTCTCTTCTGGTGTACAAATACAGGGTGTCCATAAAGTCTCTTAAAATTTAAAAAAATTATTAAAAAATGAAATGATGAGATATCGCATTGAGGTTTGTTTTATGTTAATCAATATTTTATAAAGTTTTTATTGACACTAAAAGCCCTTGAACAGCTCTAGCGCAATCGGTGGAGGAGCTATGGCGTTGGTAAGGCAACCGAAAACTGCTGGTTTTAGACTGAAATCTAGGTACGATATATTCGTAGACCAGCTCTCAAAGTGTAAATACTGTTTAATTTTTCATACGACTTCATGGGGACATAAGCTAAATTGTAATAAACTTAATTCTAATAATCAAATGCACATTCAAATCCAAGTTTTGTTATATCCAGAAAGAGCCACAAGTTGTCAACCTTTGGCATAGACCCTGTCTTTTAGGTATTTCCACAGAAAATAATTAATCCAAAGAGGGATAGAGAATGTGCAGGCCAAGGGAGGTTCATTCGATGGGATATGAAACTGTCTCTGGGAAAGCAATGTGGAAGGTATTTGCGCAAAGCATTGGAGCAATGTGGTGTTGCTCCATCCTGCAGATAAATCACGGTATCCACATCCACTCCTGGCTTCCACCTCAATTCTGGGATTAATTCTCTTCTCATTAGTTCAATGCATCGTTCTATGTTCACAGTTACCAGATGTTCATCAGCATCCTTAAAACAGTATGCCCTTACAATGCCATTACAACTCACCACATTTCTTTTTCCATGCTATGTCAGCGATACTCACTCATGAGGCTGAGCTTAAAAGCATATCTTCTGTTTGTTCACATGACCACTAAGCATGGAAATTGGCCTTGCTACTTAAAAAATTGAAGTTTAAGACATCAGAATAGTCTTTGATGCGCTGACTGATAGTTTGTCTGAAGGCACGCATGTCTCTCAGTGATATTTGCATCTGTCAAAAGTTGTAAAATCTGTATCTCATATGGAAACAGGTGAAGAGCCTGGTGCACTATGCGTATAACTTAGCTCCTTGAAAGATCTGTCTCCTAGGACAAACATCTGTGGATTTCCTTGGCATCTGCTCCAAACATTGTCTCACAGTCATGATGTGATTTTCTGTCCTGACTGACCATGGCTGGCCACTGCAACCTTTAATGTTTTCCTGTGCACTTCCTGTGTGTACGAATTTGTCCAGGTGCTTTATTGTGAGTCTGATCAGAGCGTTTCTCCCTGGAAAATCCCACCGAAATTGTCGTTGAGTTTGGACAACTGATTTCGTCACTTAAGGCCTTCACAATCTTAAGTCTCTACTGCACAGAAATCTTGCTGCTTGATCCACTAAAGCCAGAAAATAAAGCTCTAAGTATATACGATTTACTTAGAAAACAGAAGCATGGGTTAATTTGTTATGAAATGACAGCAATTATAAATTGGATACATCTTTTTGGACCACCCTGTAAATATTGCAAAAAGCCCTCAAAAGTCACGATATCCAAAAATTAGTACAAAATGTTATATTTTCCTGGAAATATAAAAAATAACCTATTTATTTTAATGGTTCTTGGTAGTGGTGTTGATGTTTGACCCCAACTCTTATGGTTTCAAACCACCTGTACTTGCAGACATCCAATGTAGTTCTGTAACATAATAATACAATAACAGTGCTTCTTTTTCATAATTAAATAACCAAAATAAACTTGACTTACTTTGCTTCAGCTTTTTATTTGGAATAGCCACATCAGTCATTTCGATCATGAAGATGAAACAACTTTTCAATACAACTATTTGATAACACTTGCACAAAAGTTTCACTTATATTTACCCAAAACACTATTGAAAAAAATAAAGATTTGCCACTTATTTACCAAACAAAGACAATTGTAATCATACTAACAGTAAATAGATAAATCCTTACACTAGTTCACTGTTTTCCAATGTGTGAGCTATAGTTTCAAGTAGGATTGCCTGAAAATTCCATAGGATCATTTGTTTTTCATATGAAAAGTAGCAAATTATTAATATTTCTTCTTTTACAGTGAATGCCATTTAACGGAGTTGCTGTTTATTAGAGCAGCATTGGCTGAAACAGACAAACGATGATTTTCCTATAATGAATTTACTGCTTATTAGCAGGACTTTGTGTCAATAAATGGTAGGGGCGCATCCAGGGAATCTGTTGGGTTATCATGGCAAGTGCCCTTGGTACTGTAGGTGTTCAGCATTAATGCTGATCAAATATCATACCCTGCCACTACATGTCTCTGATGTGGGTGGTTGGAACAAGCAACGGCATTTCCCTTCTCACGGTGCATAGCATTATTACAAAACAACAATGTTGCTGCTTTGTCTAAATAGTGTTTACAGAATGATATAAAAACAATCTATGGTTTTTTGAACAATTAAAACTGATAACGTATCCAATGCATGTGCTTCGGAATCTCGTACTCTGGCAGTGCCAGCAAAGCTGTCAGATGCTCTTACATGGTCAGACACATGAAGAGCTGTTTTGTAATATTTCATTTCATGACAAGAGGACACAGTCCCAAATCACAATCATTTTGCAGTTACGGCCTTAAGTTTTATCTGCTGATTACACCTAATAGGTTATGACAGGATTAAATGAGGTTTAGGCCTACTTCAGTGTTATGCCAAGTAATATGGCAGTACTACATTATAATAAATAATGATGACGTCATTCATGCGTGTGTCCCATAAGCTTGTGTTTCATCAAAGTGTATGTATTAGCACCATAAAGTGTATGTATTAGCACCATTAAGTGTATACACTCTACTACCACCACGTATATATCTTTGTCTTCTTTCATGTATTTGTGTATTCCTTGTTACTGTGATGCATGTTTAAAGTCTAGCGCTTTGCATGTGGGAGTGAAGACGTTACACAATACAATACTTAACACAGAACCAAAACCACAATGTTTTTCTGTATTATGAACAATCACTGCAAAATGTTGAGGGTGTAAGACATAATTGCTACCTTGATTTGGATAACAGCTTGAACAAATTTGGGAACCACTGCTTTCCAGATTTAGGAAGTCGTCTTGTTTAGATTTTTCAAAAATTGGAAAGTTTTGGATTTCAGGTTTTTTGTCGATGAATTGGGGTAATTTTCTCATTTTTGGTCAAGGTCATCGGGACCTGATCACCAACCCAAAGCGCCATTTTTGGCTCCAAGTTTTTTGGAAACTAGGCTATAATTCGAGTCTTTAGAGCCCTTGATTGACTTCTAGCATTTCTGGTTCCAACATTATGGCTCTAAGCCCCAAATTTTCGCAAAAATATAAAAGTTACAAGAAAGGTACGATTTGCCCTATCAAGGCAAATTTTGGTCAGGCATAACTCAGCGGCAGATTGAGCTAGAGAGCTGTTCAAACCCTCTATAAAGATGTGAAGTCTTGTTGTTTTGATTTTGAAAAATTGGAAAGGTTTGGGTTTTTTCATGGTGATGTCATAATGGGGGTTGGTTTACGCATTTTCATCAGGCCTTGGGCGCCAATACTAACAGCCACTTTTTTGACTTGAGTTTTTATTGGAAATTAGGCTATAATGTGAGCTTATAGAGGGTTTGAATTAGGGCTGTGGAGCCCTTGTAAATATGAAATGGCTCCAGCTCCAGAGCTCTCTGTTTGCGTAAGCATGGCTCCAGAGCTGTGTTTTTTATAACATGGCTCCGGTTGTGCTTGGCTAATGCACTTCAACAATTTCGGTATTCCTAGTGTCCATCTTGTAGCAAGTGAGCATGTTATTCCAACATATTTTGAACTAATCTTAAACACTACTACCACTACCAAGCCTGGGTAGTCGGAAGGAGTTTGGTCTAGATTAGTCGGAGTGGGTAAAAATTCTTTTAAAAAATCAGACTCTGGAATGATCCTCTGCTTGCCAATCGTGACTGTTTGTGCCACAAAAAAGTACGTAAGCGTCACACTTCGCATTTTTGCACAAGGACTTAGTCTCGCAAAATGCACAAACATGCGCTGCATTGGTGTTGACGACTTGTCCACACACTTACTACAACAAGTCCCAACTTGAAATAAAAATGCATCCCTGGTAGAACAGACCCTCAGATTTCACTACAGCCACCTATTTCGATCAAATTAATTAGTCAAGCAGCATGAGCGAACCATGGCAACTGTCAGTGCATGAATGATAATCTGATTTTCGGACCTTGGTCATGCTCCTGCTTCTAAGGCGCTGCACATTTTGATCAAATTAGTTGATAATAACACAGTTACTTAACTTCATCCTCTACACCAGTGTTTTTCAACCGAGATTCGATGGAACCGCAGAGTTCCGCGAGTGGCTGCCTGAGGTCCAACCAAAGCAGACAGAAAATGGCATTTCTATCCATCTGGTTTATTGCAGATAGAAGGTTAGACAACTGGATCATTGCATAGGGTTCCACGAGCAATACAAACATTTGCGGAAGGTTACGCTGCAGCAAAAAGGTTGAAAAACATTGCTCTACATGAGGGCTACTCAATTATGTAAAGAAAGGGTCCAGTTACAAATGTCAAAATTTTTCGAGGTCTGTTCACTCACATAAAATCATGCAACTTTGATATGTCTTGGATTTTTCTAACAAACAACGTAATATGAGAATTTAATACATTATACTGTATATAGATATACAAAATCCGGTAAATGGATACAGATATTAACAAATGCTGTCAGCGTTATTAATTGTTCTGCTGGTGGGAGCAATGGCATTTTGTGCTTCTTGGCAGTTACCAAAATTTTTGTTCCAAGGTAGTGACAGTGAATAGAATGTAATGATCAAGGTTTTATTCATGATACAAATGCGATACTTGTTCTTTATGAGCTTCTTTTTTTACAGTATGGACTGTCAGCAGTCAGCGGCGTAACTAGATGTTTAGGCCAGGAAGGAAAACGTAGCTGAAAAAGGTCCACTGCCCACTGTATGGTGGTTACTGGCAACACTCAGAAAAACTCTTGAGAAATGATGGTGAATCCAGATGTGGATGGCTATAGTAAAACCTTAAATCAACAACAAATACTCTGAAAAATGCAAAAAAAACTTCTGAAAACCAAAAGAATACTAAAACTGAAGTATAAGCCACGTGGGGGCCTGAGTTTTACATTTACTGTAGCTGGCAGGAGGGTCAATTCGCCCCTCCAAAAGCAGCAGGTAGACCCAAACACTGTAATAATTTCCACTGACTATTTGCGAGAAGTGGAAAAAATTTTAGAGATACGTTCCTTTGACAAAAAGTTCTTAGATGTGCCATCAAAAAATATTTCTTTCACTGCTACATTCTATTAGAATTCAATTTATTCCAGTTGAGTTTTGGCTGCGTCCATACCAGTGGTGTCTAGCTGCCAGAGCTCCGCTCTGCCACTTTCATCAGTGAATGATGGGCGGTTGCCTACAAATATAAGCGAAGATGCCCAGAAGACCTCCGGTACCTGCACACATGTACATGGAATCAGACAGTTTGGCGCCACCATTTCGACGAGGAAATGTGAAATGTGTTTTCCTTTGGAATGTCACCAAGTGCAAAAGTTCGTACTGCTGTTGCAAAGCATGTAGGCGCAAGATTCGGTCTAGCACTTGTCCCAATCGTACAGTAATGATAGCTATTTATCCAAACATACATACACTTTTAATCGATGCTGACAGCCAACTGCGTCTATGGATCGCGCTGTCTATCAAGATGGCAGTGTTATAAGTAGACTTGTAAAATCACTGCAGAGAACAACTGAATTGCAATTGCTGATTACTTTGCATCATAGTGTAAACGTGAATTACTCAAAATCAATATAGGACTTCTTGGGCAGCAAACAACATCATCAACTGCTTAATTCTAAAAAGGCTATTTTTGAAACACGACGCTTGACTGATATTTTGTTCAGATAATGCGGTTACAATTTGAGGCTAGCTGTCATGTCTTTCAATATGAGAAGTTGTTTATAAAAATATAGTTTCAGTGGAAACAACCCACGTTACTTGGCATAACATTGAGAAAAGCGTAAATTTACTTAATTTTGTCATAACCTAGTAGGTGTAAACAGCAGATAAAATTAGCCTGAAACTGCAAAACGAAACGGTCGTGATTGGAGACTGTCCTTTTGCCATGAAGCGAAATATTACAAAACAGCTCCTGCGTGTGCGTGGCAGTGTAACAGATTTTGACAGCATTAGAGCCGGCACTGCCAGAGGAAGAAATTCAGAAACACATGCGTTTGACGCAATATCAATTTCGGGTGTTAAAAAACGTGGATTGTTTCATATCACTGCGCAGGCGCTATTTAGACAAGGCAGTAACGTTGTTGTTTTGTAATAGTACTATGCAACGTTATAAGGGAAATGTAGGCTGTTGCCTGTTCCAAAACACCTCGTTTGTCATGACAGGCAAACAGATTCCCTAGATGTGCCTAAGTGAAAGATCAAGCAATAGAAGCTGTCCAGGCACAACTTTTGTGTAAACGCCTCATGCCAGCAAAAATAAATGTCACAAGCCATATTTCTTTACACATGTGGTCATGGTCGCACGAAGTTCTTCCAAAATCCTAACAGACAGGAAGTACACTGGCCATCAGGATAACAACAAAAACCCTTATGAAGCAAACATCCTTTGTACACTAACATTCAAAGTATTTCAAAAACACACATTTTTTTCACGTAAAACATTTGCGACCACCAACATCAAAAACGGCAGCGCCGAACTGTCCTAGACTGCATGTGCATGTGTCTTTTTACTTCAGTTGAGAATTCGGTAATGTCTATCACTAAAAGGAGTTTTAAGGAAAAAGCAGCAACTGTTTTCAAAAAGAAAGTCGCCAAACTGTTTGACAATGTTAGTAATCAACTTTTCAATAAGTTGAATATATCTGGAATCTTCTAGCTTTTGTTTTCCCCAAATGCCTCAGAAAATGACTAAGTTCGTTTTGAATGACTAATTATGACGAAACAACGACTTTGAACCAAAAAGTCGTAGCTTGCCCAACTCAGGTATGCACCGTAATTTAGCTGAACAACAGCTTGATCGACAATCACACAGTTGGCAAAGAGTAAATGCTTTAAAAGTATGGCCAAAAGCGCAAAATTTTGGTATAAAAACTTCTGGGTGTAGAATGCACCTTTGAGAGGCTGACGAAGTCTGGCCATCGCCATACAAAGTTCCGGATTCAGACCGCAGTCTACCATTTGAGTAGCCCTGCTCTACACAATAGCAGCTCAGCAGAAATCAGTGAATAACAAAGTTCACGTGACGAAAGGATTTCGAATAGACTCGTAATTGCTTGATGTAACAATGGTAAACAAAGAAGAGTTATGTTTGGAATTGGTTGGCATGCTCAACTGCTTCAGTTTTTTGTTACGATGGTTATAGAATATTCAAATAACTTTACTTGAAAAGCCATTTGAGATGGTATCATCATGAAAGCCTAGTGCGTTGTGTCACAGTATCACGTAGCTGATGTGTGAAGACTACAGACTAAGAGAATGTACTTTTCCATTTTTCTTGTTTATTCAAAATCTTAGACACACACCAATATCGAAAATATCAGTTACAAAACTCACAGAGAATCTGCTTTAACCAGTTATTGTCAGCTACAGCAATGACTTTAATTGTAGCTTTTTTAGACTAAAGCTTTCTTTTTTGTGAAAACGATTAACACTTTGAGAGCCAGCGTACAATATCTGTTCGTACTTCGATTTTGGCCTAAAAAAATAGCAGTTTTCGGATGCCTCACTAATGCCCTAGCTCCTCTGCCGATTGCGCTAGAGAGCTGTTCAAGGGCTCAAACAGATCGGCAAGTCTAGTAGATTGCACTCAAAAAAAATTTTTTTGGTTGGGGGGTGCGGATTTTTTGTGAGTGATGTCATGATAAGTTAAATAGTTTTGGGGTCATTTTGGCTCATGTTGCCTGGCCTAAGGCCCAACCGCTAGGCCAAAGTGTTTCACTGAAGTTTTCATTGGAAACTACGCTTGAGTCCGAGTCTTTTAAACCTTTGATCAACTTTCTAGCGTTTCTGGTTCAAAAGTTATGATCTAAAATATACAAATTAATTATCTAATTAGTCAAATATTTTTACTAACTTACATCATAACTTTTGAACCCGAAACCTCAGCAGGTTATCCAAAGTATTAAAAGACTCGGATTGGGGCCTAGTTTCCAGTAAAAACTTTAGCCAAATACTACCACCTAACAGTTGGCGCCCAGGGCCAGGCAAAGTGGGCCAAGGTGGCCTAAAAAGTCCTCCATTTATGACTTCATTCACAAAAAACCTGCAATCCCCAAGCAAAAATTTTTTTTTCGAGTGCAGACGAAAAGACTTGCTGCGTCTTTTGAGACTTTTACCAGGTCTGTAGAGTGTCTTACAGTTTTCTTTTCAACCTAATCATTGCAGTATTTGACTACTAATTTAACAATCAAAATTTCACATTGTGACATTCATACCAATCACAATGTACCTGAGAAGCCTGAAAGAAAGAAATGTGAACAGATTCTCAACCATTGCATCTTCAAAACTAAAAAAAGCATTCCAAAATCATGCACAAGCAGCCGTTGACATATCAGCGATAGATTAGAGTCCTGACCTATGTCTAGTCAGTGCTCAATGTGTAAAACATTAGATTTCAAACAATTTGGTTAAGCCTAGCCTTGCTCAAGTGCTGGCTACTGACTGTGCACTTGTTCTTGATTACCATGCCTCTGAAACTACTGTTTTCTTGAATGGAAAATACAGTAATATAACATACATTTCTAAAATCTGACCAGAGTCAAAAACCCCAGATTTTCAATAAAAACACCAGACAAAACAGAAAAACCCATAGATCTAGGGAAAAAAAACCAGCAGTGGCAGGACTGGTTTCTAAATTAGCGCGAAACCATATGCTTGCGGTCATCCATGCGTGAAGAGAACCTGGCCTAATTCCTCCATGTCTTTGTTTTGCATGTTTGCCAGAGGTGGCCGGAGTCATTTTTTAAGACTCTGACTCCGCTCCTGTTCCAAAATTTTTGAATCCGGATCTAGACCCGGATATTTTTCAAATCCGAGAATCCGACACCTGTTCGGACTCCGGCTAAATTCACCGATCCAACCGAAATTTACCCATGTTTTTACTTAAGAAATGACCACACACACACAGACTATTGCTACTGCCGAAATTGAAAAGTAACCCCGGTTCCGGGTTCAGTTTTTCACAAATTTTTGACTCAGGGTAAGAATGAAAAACGCAGAATCCTGTTGCAATCGACTCCGACGCTCCGGGTCCATGGCCACCTCTAATGTTTGCCTGGTTGCTTGGTTTCAGAGATGAACTGACTGTCATATTTTGTGATCCAGGTCCAGTCTTCAGGCTTTAAAACTCAGCCCAAGTCCAAACATTGTCCAAAAAGTTCAAGAAATTTAAAATCCCACTCTGGATAAAACCCACGAAATTAAGAAAAGACACCTTTTCAATGACAAAAATTATGCAGCTATTTTCAATTCACTCAGTCCAAATCCGGTCCTATTCCTGAATTTATAAAGCATTTGACAGTCCGGTGTCAAGCGAAATTTTTGACCTATTATTGTTTGTCAGTTATATTTCTTCTCAGAGCAATGGAATAAGGTTTGACGATTACTTTTTTTTGATACGATTTGTATAAATTAAAACTTTTTCGTTAGATATCAGATATCCACAACAAGCTACAGCACAGGAATCGCAATATCCACTGAAAAATGTTGAGCTTAGTCTTAGACCTCAATCATTTTTCTTTTTCTCAACCTAACCCAAACCCTAACCAGACACACTTACCTAAACACCAACCAGTACGCCCCAATCATCAGTTTTCTCAGCATAGTTGATATGCACAATATTACCCTGTGCATGTGCACCAGAGTTGGCCGGAGTCACTTTTTCAGACTCCGACTCCGCTTGTGGCAGTCTTTTTCCAAAGAGGAGGAACAGTACACGTTTAGGACAATTCCGTGAGAGCACTGGTTGATAGGAAGTGTCCATGGCGCGCCCAAGTTAACAATTAAGAAACATAGACCCGCCGGTTTCGCTCGAACCACTAGGTTAATCACAATAGGATTATATTCACTCATGGCTTTATTAGTATAATTTTAAGCACTGCGATATTCATCACAACAGGGGTTTATACCAATGATCGTCAATTTAAGCACGTAACATAAGTCACTGTGAACAACAGGGGTTAACAACAGGGGTTGAATACGAATTCGATTCTTTCTATGGAGGAAGAGAGTAAGCTTCCCTATTAGGCTGACCTGAAACAGTCTGCCTGTTTATTGGTTATAACTTGGATTTGTTTAGGTCCAAACCGTTCTGGGGTATTTGTTAGCTACAAGCGTGTCCTGGTTCACGAATTTGCCAGACCCCACTCGTTCGCCAACTGTTTCTTTGTAGTCTTGATCTAACCTATCAGACTACCTGTAGGTTAGATACTTCTCCGAGGACACCGTGAGCAAGACTGATTTTAGTGATATTTTACTGGGCGACGCGTTCGATGCGTGATCACGTTAAAACTGAAATCAAGGTTACGCTTCAGCGAGTATCGTTTTTATCCGATAAGATCGGAAATATAGTTAATAATTTCTTACGGGATATTATTGCAAATGATTTCTATATTATTGTGGGTTACTCTCTTCCTGGGTGTGACTTACAATACATATGGAGTATAAGTATACAATAGTTCAAATAAATACACAATACAATGTCATTACAAAAAAAGTGTCGCCAATTGTCAAAATGTTCCAACTTCGCTTTCCTGAAGTTCAATCCATTTGGTGATGCGACTTTTAACATTGACCTTCGTATGCTTCCGCTTTGGCTTTGCTATTCAATGAGATTATTGACAATCTTCCAAGTTGTTTTCTAAACTTGCGTTTGAGGACTTTCTTTGTTTGTATTTCAGAGTCAAAAGACGCTTCATGTTGAGGATGCAATGCGAACTCAACACACTTCTGTTCCAAAATTTTTGAATCCGGGTCGGGAAATTTTTTAAATTTGAAAATCCGAGTCCTGTTCAGACTCCAGCTACAATCCTCAATCCCAGCGTAATTTGCCCATGTTTTTACTTAAGAAATGACCAAACAAACTCCTGCTGCTACCGAAATTGAAAAGTGACTCCGGTTAGGGGTCTGGTTTTTCCAAAATTTTTGACTCCAGGTCCTGATCCGGGTCCAAAAGAAAAACGCACAATCGTGCCGCAGTCGACTCCGGCACTCCGGATCCGGTCCCACCTCTGATGTGCACTTGGCGTGAAGTCAGAAATTTCGCTTAACACCTGATCCAATCCAAATTAAACTAAATTTGACATAGCCCGGATTCCAATCCAAGTCCAGTCCAATGCTCATTTCGGGTTGGTTTCCAGTCCACTCTAGTAAAAGCGCGAAAATCAGCGTGGCCACTTCGAAATTCAAAATACATAGGATTCTGCAAAAAAGTCACTAGATCAGGAAAAACATCACTGGATTGTTATTTCGCAACTCGCAACGTATGACTTTTTTCATGTTGATTTAATCTCTACAAACATTCAATTTTTTTCAGTGACGTACGCAGTAAATTTTCATGGGGGGGTTTTAGTTCAGGGTCGTATGGTGGTCATTTGTATTTGGTGTTCGCTGTTTGTGACATCACAATTTGACGTCATTTCCATGTTTCCAAACCAACATTTTGGCGAAGTTTCTTGACAAAATAATGCATATTTTTCTGCATCCACTCCCCTTATTTCATGTGGTATTGCACTGAATATAAACTATCAGCAGTTCAAGTGAGGCTATCGGAGGAAAATAAACTCAACGCTACACAGCAGTTCATAACTTCAAAAATATCAGGCTGGGCGTTAAAATAAGGGAGTGAAGCACACTCACCACTACGTCAGAGCAATTTACAACAGCAAAATGAGGCTGCGCTAAGGCCTCGTCAAATACGAACAGTTGAGCATTGAAGGTGTGCAGCTGGACTGGCTGGCGCAGACCCTGGTTTGCGAGATCGAATTTTACTAAACTACACAAGAATTGAGAATGCACATAACGTACACAAGAAAACGTTTGTTTTTTGTGATGTATAGAAGTCCACAGGTCCGTACCCAGGAAGGGGCGAAGCCTCCCCTAAAAAAATTTTCGTCCCCACAGGAAAATTGTGTTGGACGTATTTTGAAACCATTGTACATAGTTTTAAAAAACTGTCCCCTCTTAGAAAGCTCTTCTTCCCCCATGGTGTCCCAAACTGGTTGCGGGCCTGGAAGTCCAGCAAACGTTTAGTTTTCCTTCTTCCCTACTGAGACATTATCAAATGCCTGAATGCTTCTATGTTAACAACTGCTGTTTTTGAGGCAACAGTTTTATCATGCTACAGAAATTGCTAATGTAGCCAATGCGTTTAGCGCTTGCGCTGATCGGCCATGGATGACAAAACAAAGTCAACTGTTTCAGATAAAATGAACTATCGTGGAGCACAATCTTAAACATGCGTAATGGAGGAAAGATCTGCAGAAAGTGGTGAGATGGTTTCTGAACGGAGACGATAACGAAAATTCCCCTAGATCTGATTATTAATTTTTGGCCCATTTACAATGTTCCTTGAAATTTGCATGCAAATTCATTCTGTGGTATTTGCATTACGTCGACAAATTAACAAGCAAATGTATGCGAAAACAGTTAATATCATTTGCGCAGGTAATAAAGTTTTCGTAAAATATCAAGCTCAAGGGGGGGTTAACCCCAACCCCCTTGTTGGGTTAACCCCAAGTGGGGGGTTGGGTTAACCCCAACCCCCCCTTGTGCACGTCCTTGCTGAATATAAACTATCAGCCATCCAAGCTAGCATATCCAAGGAAAATACAATCAACGCTACGACACAGCATTTCATATCTGCAGAAATATTAGGCTGCATATTAAAACAGGGTAGTAAAACACACTCATCACTGCGACCGAGCAATTCACAGCTGCAAAATCATGCTACGCTGATGTCTTGTCGAATGCGAGCAGTCGAGCATAGAAAGTGTGTGGCTGGACCGTCTGGCGCACACCCCGGTTTGCCAGATCGAATCTTGCAAAACTACACAAGAATGGAGAATGCGCATGAAGTACGCAAGAAAACTTTCAATTTTTATTATGTACAAAGGCGCAGCCAGGGGGGGTGCTGAAGGTGCTCAAGCACCCCCCTTAGCGATCAGGATATTGATGTTTATTTTCTTAGTTTTTCACCAACATTGTACTGTAAGTCGAGATCAGGTGCATTGCAAAATGTTCTTTGGCAGTCCCACAGGCGTAGCAACACATTCCTTATCAAACCAAGCGTTTATGAATTTTCGAGATTTGAGAAATAT
>Ga0210059_1000008_pt1 | contig 142164 bp, 91 predicted proteins | sample Ectturendosymbi2_FD_188042 | JGI IMG/M metagenome (GOLD analysis project Ga0210059, IMG submission 188042) | Ecteinascidia turbinata endosymbiont from Florida, USA - Sample 2 (SPAdes) (version 2) | ecosystem: Host-associated > Tunicates > Ascidians > Unclassified | place: Key West, Florida...
TGGATTACGAACTTGTGTAGGTCTTGTTTTAGCACTTTCTGCATACCTGTTGGTCCTGCTTTCACTGTTAGCGAATTTGACAGGGTTGACGGTCTTGGTTTTGCTTTTGACGTCTTTTGCGTCACACTGTTATTTCTTGCGTCACAGAGTCTTTTGCTTTTGGATTGCTGGCACTGCCAAGAGTTGCTTTATTATTTTTTTGACTGAAGATGGATTAAGATTCATCCGAAACGTCTCAGAATAAAAATGTATAGTTATTTGAAGGCTTTTTTAGTGTAATGAAAAGATATATTGTTTTCATAAAAAGTTCATCTTGAAAGACATTGCTGCAATTGATCTATAAATATCTTCCAAGAATTGGTGTTTAAATTCAAATAATCCAGACTCATGTCAGATTTAACAGAAACACAGTTTAGCACAGAAGAAATTGAAGTTTGTGTATGCATGAATCTGCTTTTGTTCGAACTTCAAAAATTATTCAAAAGCTCCTGCAGCAGGATTCTATTGTCTAGCAGCCTACTCTCAGTAACTTGCACAGTCACTTTCTGTGAAACAGCCCAACGTATAAGGAAATTTGATTTTTGAATCAGTCATGCAGGTGTGTTCAATTCTGGTTGTTTGATGTTAATGAATACCTTACTCTGTTATATTTGTTAAGTTTGTAAGACCAAGTCCTGGAATTGTACTTCCAAATCTCAAGTGATTTATATTTGACTGAAAAACTTGTTTGTTGTTTCACAATGTTGTATTAAAATATTAATTTCTGTCTTGATTTTTTGCTTTAAAAACTTTCACTCCAATGGCATGTTTTTCCCAGACTTCTATTTTGTTGTTCCTGCGTCACAAAATTCAATGTAAAGCAAAACTTGAAAGAAAAAAAATATAATTTAAGAAAATATTGCATCAAAATCTTGTTTCAATTTGAAGAATTTATAATTTCTGTAAAAAGTAATATTTACATGCTTTTATTTCACTGCTATGTAGAACTACTCTTTTTCATTATATGCCTCAACTCTCAAGGAATGACATCAAATAATGATACAGTTCAGTCTTGTTTTCAGTTTACATTTTACTTTATCATGAGTTGAAGAAGAAAATCTTTTGGACACAGTCTTGATATCTGAATTCTTCACAATAAATACTCAATTTCTATACATCAGTCAGGTTTTTTTAAGGCGTTTTAGGGACCTGATTCGGGTCCCTAGAATTTCAAATCGGGTCCCTAGAATCAGAGAAATTGTCATCGGGTCCCTAAAAATTGAGGAAATCGGGTCCCTACAGATCCATACCAGGTACCTAACGTTTTCCTTAAAAAAAACCTGCTTAAGTACATTTGTCATGAGCATAGTTTCCCTTTTGTTGTTTTCATGTTTAACTTGTTGCAGTCTTACAATTCAGCTTTGATAAAGCTGTGTGATGATGATCATATTCCCAGAATGTATGGCATCAAGACCATCAATATATTTTTGTCTGCGGTGCACAATGACTAAAGTTTTTCCAAAATGTTTTCTGCATTCACAACTTCCTGTTTGTTCAACAAATAGGAGACTGTTAAAATAATGAGATATTTGCAAGTAGAGTCCTACCTTTCCTTTTAAAATTAAAAATACCTTTAAAAGCATTGTATGTGGCTTCTCTTTTCCAGTATTTGTTCAAGGATTTTGACTACGACAAACCATATATGAGCGCATATGTCAAAATCTCCATGTTTTCTATTTACTTGATGGGGTTCATCTTGTGCTCATCATGGAGAAGGCAGTTCATTAGATGTGCATGCGATGATTATCCCGGTCAATATCAGTTGGTGCGTACATTAAATAAAGCTTAAATTTTAATGCGTTCTCTTTGTTATGCTGAGCCTACCTCAATTGCAGGATTTTTGCTTGTGCAAACCTGTGGTGTGATGCCTGCTGATGTGCTAAATACATGACAATTATAGGTAAATGGATTGGAGAGTAAGACCTCTAATACTGAATTTATGCCAATATAATTATTGAAATTTGTTTAACTTATATGGGATTTTTTATTGTTTAATGTAAAAATCTAGTTTAGTTTCTATCAGTGAACGATGGCATTCTAGATTTACTGTGCTCTACTCAGAATAGGAAATTTACGAAAGGGTCATTCTCTGTCAACTGTCCCAGCCAGTCATCCCATCATCTCAGATTTTCCTCAAATTTCATAAGCAGATAGAACTTTTCATGCTGATTCCAAAAAACTAAATTTTATTGAAATTGGTTGAGGTTTGGCGAAGTTATGGACCATACAAAATGACTACTTTTTGTGATCAATAAAGCGTAAAGACTGGCAAGAAAATCATCAACTAACTTTAAAACTAAGTCATTCTTACTGTAATCATTTAATTGTTGCAAAAACTTGACAAAAGGTAGTCTTGAAGTATCCTTTCTTCAGTAGTGAAGAAAATTTTTTTTAAATCCATGCGAAAAATGGGTAGTCATCAAAATCACTCATGTGTGACATTAATTTTGAATGGTGATAACTCGTCGAGAACACATGCTGCTATTGGCATGTGCAATACATCATCTGAAAGCTCTCATTGAGGAGATGGTATTCTCAAAATATCCTCATTGCTTATTTTATAAATAATCACCAAAGGGATTTCTGGGAATTTTCCTAATTTTTTGCCTTTTTTGGCCATAACTTTTGAACCAGAAATGCTAGAAACCCAAACAACCTCTCTAAAGACTCGTACAGCAACCTAATTTCCAATAAAATTTTGAGTCAAAAAATTGGTTCTTGGCGTTGGCGCCCAGGGCCTGATAATCTTATCCAAATATGCATAAACTTCTCCCATTATGATGTCACCAACAAAACAACAAATATCTAAAACTTCTCAATTTTTCTTTTTAATTTGAAACAACAAGACGTTTCGCATCTTTTGAGTGTTTGAACAGCTTTCCTGTTCAATTGGCTGGCGAGTTAGGCCTTCAGCCAACATGGCCAAGGTTACTTTTTTGCCTGACTTGATTTTTTATCGAAATTTGGGTTTTGGAGCCATAATTTTAGATTCAGAAATGCTAAAAAGCTGATCAAGGGCTCTAATGACTTGAATTATAGCCTAGTTTCCAATAAAACTTTGAGTCAAAAAATTGGGTCATTGATTTGACGCCCAGGGCCCGATGACCTCAGACAAAATGTGTGAACCTACCCCCATTATGACGTTACCCACAAGAAAACAAAAACCGCAACTTTTCCAATTAAAAAAAAATATAAACTACAAGACTTCCCACATCTTTAGAGGGTTTGAACAGCTCTCTTACTCAATCGGCTGGCGAGTTATGGTTTTGCAAAGTTCTGCAAAAAAGTGGTGCACGTGGCACTAAAAGGGTTGAAGTGTAATTAAATAAATAAATGAATAAAGTAAATAAATAATATAAATAATAAATAAATAGTAACAGTTGTAATTACATTGAAATCTTCGGCAAAAACCTTGTGGGATGTTTATTCAAAAGAAACAAAATAAGCAATGAGGATATTTTGAGACTGAAATTTTCTCAGTGAGAGCTTTCAGATGAAGTATTGCCATGCCAATAGCATGTGTGCTCGTCGAGCTATTACCATTCAAAATTTATGTCACACATGAGTGATTTTAATATCTACCCATTTTCTTTACCCCAAAATTGGGGTAAGCGCATGGATTTTTTGAAAATTTTCTTCACAAGTGAAGATGAGATACTTGAGACAACCTCATGTCAACTTTTTACAACAATTAAATGATTACACTGAGAATTATTTCATTTTAAAGTTAGTTGATGATTTTCTTGCTAGTCGTTACGCTTCATTGACCACAAAAAGTAGTCATTTTGTGTGGTTCATGACTTTGCGAAACCTTAACCAATTTCAACAAAATTTAGTTTTTTGGAATCAGCATGAAAAGTTCTATCTGCTTATTAAATTTGAGGAAAATCTGAGATGGTGGGTTGACTTTTCCAATTTCTTTGGTTCACTTGACATGGAAGGACTCTAAGCAAAGCATTTAACTTTACGGGATTGAATTTGAAGCAGTCTGCAGCCAATTTCTCATATCACCCTTTTTATTGCAAAAACACCTGAAAATGAGCTTGTTGCCAGTCAAATTCCACAACTATGCATCATCATATCCCCGATATTTGTATCCTTTTGTTGATATGCCATGAGCAAGCAGCACCAGATTCTAAAACACTTCCAAATTTGATGAAAACACCATTTTTCCCTAAAATTTTTAGAGATTTCTCGAAGGTGTGTTGAAATCACATTGAATTTGGTTATGGCCTTGAATTTGCTAGCTTTTCTCTTGATGTTAAACATGCTCCTTTGCTGATTGTTGTTACACTTCATTTTCATCAAACCATGACTTCGAAGACGATTGTTTTCAGTATGATGTGAATGTCTTTAGGACATCACAAGCTGCTAATTTTATAATTGGTTAGTCAGACAAACTGTCACCACATCACTTCTCAATACCAAGAATTCATCACCATGACATCTTTCCCCACAAACAATTTTGAACAACAATATCTTTCAATGCAAAAAATTTGTTGCCACATAGTTTTGTGGTGACTGAGATACTATGGTGGCAAATTCTTTGCATTCAAGGTGACAAATTAGTTTTGTTGAGAGTTGCCATGGTGGCCACTAAAAGTTGGTACCTGCCATGAAATTTTCAGGTAGTTTTCTCCTTGGTGTACTTGGAGTCAAAATGTGTACTTGCAGTATGGAAACAATAAACTGAGGGTGGAAATTGTTGAGTTATCTTGTAAAATCTGATGAACTTCAAGTTTCTTGGACAAAGTTGCTGCTCCTTTAACAGCTGTCAAGCTTGTAGGTCACATTTTGATTTTAACCTCGTAATTTGGTGTGCATCACATTATTGCAGAGCACCAGCTCTTTTGTTTCACCTGCATTGCAAAAAACTGCAATATATCCTAATTTACAAGCTATTTGGCAACAAAATTCTCTTGGACAAGTTCAACATACATTTTAGATCATGACATTGATGTCACACAAAGGAATTCCTCAAAAACAATTCTTTTTGTTGGTCAGTGAATTTTTCTGTTGCACGTTTTTTCTGGCAGAAGTGGTTGGAAACAGCAATCGGGTTTACAACCCCTGGGCTATATGTGTCTTTGTAAAAAATTGCCCTGTGCTCATATCTTGTGTAGTTGTAGCGAGCTGTGTAGTGTTGATTATTGTGCTGTAACCCTTCTACGATATAGGTCCTAAAAGATTGAGGGTAATTGTGGTAATGACAAAGCTGTGGAATTTATTCATCACTAATTATTGCCCAGTCCTTCATGAGCTGTAGTTCCTGTGGTGGAGGGGTGAGTGCCGTTTTTTATTGACGTTAGACTTTTTCTAGGTTCGTGAGACTGATACTGAGGATACAGATGACGGAATTGACTATCAAGTAAAAAATTCATTGGTACGTATTTTTCTTTTTGGTATTTTTCCTTATTTCAGTGTTTCTTTGATTTTGCAACGCAGCGTAATACTGTGAGTGTTGATCATGTATCAATTAAGTAACACTAAGGCTGAAGGTTAGTTGCATCACTTCAAAACCTACCTTGTCTGCTGCAAATAGGGCTGGGTTTAAGTAAGTAATTACCTAACTACTTACTTAAACCTTATTACTTGATATTTCAAGTATGTAACATGCTTTTAGAAAAGTTAAGATTTCAGAAGCCATGTCTGTTGTTGCAAACACAATATTATTCATGCATCACCACACATAAAGGTAAGCCATTGAGGCAAGCAGAATTATTGCCTGTGCACAGCTCTTTGTGAGTCACAATTCTTGATTGTCATCGCAATGACGATTTGGAGCTAGAAGCTCGCTCCATTAAATTGAATCGAGGCCAACAGGTGCGAATTTTGTCTGAACCGCCCATTATGTGATTTAAAAATTGCAATGATTTTTATGTGGCTGAATGTTTTTAAGTCTAACCACCTATTTTCCTGATTTGCTTGAATTACTGAAGTTACTTAAGTAATCTGTAAGAAATTACTCATTATTATTACTTGAACAATATATTTTTGTTTCTTGAACCCAGCCCTTTTGCTCGTGTCTTGCTTCTTTCACAACCTTTTGGAACGTTGGCGTTGTGTGTTTTGCCAAGATACAACCATGGTGGTTTTGCCAAAGCATGTAAATTGAACTCATGTTAGTAGGTTCAAAACCTCGTTTTTGCGTATACGTCGATTTGCCATAGTTTACCGTTCCCAGTTAACTTGCAGAAAAAGCTAGATTATTTAAATGTTAACCACTTCCAAACACTGCTCTGTAGTAGCTGACCACACACATGCCATTACGTCACAATCTTAGAAATTAAAAGGTTAGTAACTAGTCATCATGATAAATATAGTTTTCCACACTGTAAGTTTTGTATATAACTGGAAAATACTTCTAGACGCTAAGCTGAGTTCACACGATCAATCTTGAAAAATTTAGTTGACGTTAAAAGCTATGGACAAATGTTTTAAAGTAGTGATTCGTGGAATTTGCTGTTCATTAACATAACTGTGGTGTGCATATTGGTATGATAGAAATATGCCGTTCTTGTGAAACTTCTTTTTTCCCATTTAATGTCATAAAGTGTAGGTGGTATTTATAGTTGTAAGGGCAGGAGAAAGCCACTGTTGGAAGCTTACATACTCAGCTCAAGCTTTTTAAAGAAACGATGCTGCAGTATTTAACTCGGCACTGAAGTTGGCCAAGGAAAGACAGAGTGTTATCTATACCTTTCGATAAGATAAAGAAATAAAAAATGTAAGCCGCCCTTGATTATAAGTCGCATGAAATAATGGAAAAAAACTTTGTAAAATGCGAACTGCGGCTTACAATCGAATAGATATGGTATTTGAAAATTCCCAAAACCATCACGGGCCACACAAAACGCCCTCGCGGGCCACATGAATCCCCTTGAGACCGCCGATCTGCAGCATGCATTGGCGTGCAGTGTTGGATGTGTTGTAATATTTATGTTAAAACTTGCCAGCAAGGCCATTGCATATAAACCCATGTTTGCTTTAGAGCTTTGCTGATAATACAATAATTAATTTGCCTAGTTTTAAAATGTCGATTCGAAACATTTGGTGACAGCTTTGTCACCTGAAGGTTGACACTGACACCGCGAATCCCAAAGTACTTATGCTGAGAAAAATGAATCACCGCACATCTCATGCAGGGCTGTCTGCTCAAAAGCGGGAAGATGTTGATTTCACAACCATCGCGTAAAGCTAAGCTCTAATGCCATTAAGCGATCTGATAACATTAGGTAGATTTTCATGTCCCTGATTTAGTTTGTTTGTTATAAGAAACCCCGTTACTGTCATGAAACTAGCCGCGCTGAAAGATCAGTGTTTACGCGAAGTCGCAAAACCGTTCTACTTACGCTGCGCAGGGAGAATCCGAGTATTTGCCTGCTCGCCTTCCTTCTGCCTCGGAGGTGGACAGTGCCAGTGAGTCTGAGAAGCTTCGAAGGAATCACCGCGTCAAGTTCAACGACCTAATGGAAGTTAAACACTTGGATGGTACAATGTCTTTCAGGTTTCTAGTGTGCGAAACGTATAAAAATCGTAGCGAGCCTTTCAGATTCCATCTTCTACGGAAGGGGTCTCAAACTCAAATTGATCAGAGGACCAAATGAGGACTTATAAAGTAACCCGAGGGCCGCATTATGACTACCCGTCTGTAACACACCTTCGAGTAGATTAAATGTAGATTAGATTGAACTTGTTGCAATCTGCTATTGTTTGGTATATCAGTTGTGCTTTTTTGCTTATGTCTTCAATGTTTAATTGTAAATCACAGTCAGATACTAATGGTTATACATTCGTATAATGGCTACCAAAGTACTTCTCACAACTTTAGGGACATCTTGACAGGATCATCTTCGGGTTTTTCGGTGTCCCAGCTCCACGTTCATTTTTTGGTGATGTTCTTGTGTGTTTATAACGTTTATACTGGCGACTAGACTCTATACAATACAAAATACAACACTAACCGAGGACCGCATTATGACGCTGACGCAACAGTAACAGTACTTGAACCTTAAGTTTTACGTCTTGTTTCTTGCGAAAGGTATCGTGAGTTTTAAACAAATAATTTCTAGCCGTTTGTACTTTCACTGATAGGAAATTGTTCACTCGCTGGCCGAACAATTTTATTAGTTTTTTCACCGGGCGAGCACTGGTGAATGAGCTAAATAACCTAAATGTCAATTAATTCAAAATACCCAAAAAGCATCGTGGGCCGCATAAAATGCCCTCGCCGGCCACATGTTTGAGAACCCGGTTCTACGGAATGCATTGATGAAAGTTGTAAAATGAACTAAGCTAACATTTTTTTCACGTTATCAGTAATTATCTACTGTAGAATGCGCATGCGCGCCTTACATACAGTAGGGTGATTTGATGCTTACAAGCCTAACAAATTAGTGATCAGTAAGTCTTCAGAACTGCTGTCACCTGTGAGTATTCTCGTCTTAGGTGCATGATGCCCTTATAATAAAATTTTTCTCTTTCAATCCCTGATATTCCTGCAAAAAATGCATTGCTTCTTGTGCAGCTGCATCACGCCTTCTTTGATTAAGCCGTTGGAATGTACTTGCCATGTAGCTCTGATTGAATTTGAATAAGAGCTGATGATGCCTACCTCGTAGGCGAAACATATATTCCGTAAAATCGCAGTGTCTGATTATTGGCTGTGAAAGGATTCCTTTCGATAGACAAGTGCCATGCAGTTGGTTGATTAATTGCGATGATGTCCTACAAGGGTTGAAATTTCGTTGCAGACTGCGAGGAAGCTCGAATAGCTCGCATGAATCATCAGGCAGCCTCACGCGCCCGGATCGATAGAAGGAGCAAACTACCAGTGCAGCAGGTCGCCCGCATAAGTCTGTACTTTACTGCAATTGTGAGTATGCGTTGATATGTCAGATGCCACTGCGTTATAGTTTAGCACCTAGTCGTTATTGGGGGATAGCGCACTTTCATTTAATGACGTCAGTAGCTGTGGAGGCAAATCATTTTAGGTGCTTTCCATGAGCAAACCTTACCAAGAGACATGTCGTTGGTTGCAGAATTTTCCTGCTATTTTGTGGTTACAAGCAAATGACAACAGGTGCTGATACGGTGGATTTTCCGAAAATTGGCGCAAACCACAATTCTCGTCAATGAGTCTCACAGGCAGCACTCGGCCCAAACGCGCTGCAAAAGATATGCAGCTTTAAAGCCTGCTAGCTTGCTCTTTGTGGTTACATTGGACAACATCTAAACATTAAAACCGAGACTTTATTCTACAATAATCAAGCCTGTTTAAACCAGTAGTTTTCAACCTGAGGGTCGCGAACCCCGTAGGGATCGTTTGCCATTTTTCTGGGGGTCGCGAGGAGCTTCTGATAAAAATATTCATAATTTCTTCTGAATTTCATCTTTCGTATCTTGAACCACTTCTTGCTGTTACCAAAACAATTGGATCACCCGGCAAAACTAATAGCCTACTTTATCATTTAAAATTGTTTTAAAAGTGATTATGAACATTATAGAGTTTTGGGTGTAATTATGACCATTAACATGGGCGTCCGCAGGGGAGAACGGGCATTTGCTCCCCCTAGAAATAGAGATTAAGGACCAAAAATGTCTAGAAATCCTGAAATCAACAGCTTTTTCCAAGTATTTGATTTTTGCTACGACAGTTTATTTGCCAGTATAACACTGACACTGCACAAGCGCCAGGTTCACTGTTCCGGTGTCATGCGGTGATTAGTGTGTAGTTCACGCATGCGTCCTCTTTTGCCTGCAAAGGCAGGTACGAAAGTTGCGAACGGATTGTTCTACTGTTGGTCTTTGTTACGTAACAATAACATGGCCACAAACGTTCCAAGATTAACTTCGTGTTACGGTAGCAGACGTTTTGTTTGCATTTGTCTGTTGAACGCAGACTTCTTGTCAGGCAATGCAACAAGACAGTGACGGCTGATAGCGGTAAGCCAAATACATTTATACTTTGTGAAAATGAGCATGAGTGATGCTGTAGCAATGTTTCCACAGTTTAAGAAATCCATTGTTAGTGCGATGTGACCAGTGGCGTAAATAGAGGTTCGAACCAGGAGGTATAACTTAGCTGAAGGGAGCCCATAAGCGACTGTAGAGGACCCAATAGTCAACACTCAGAAAAAATGTAAGAACTGATAGCAAATGCCGATGTAAAATCACAGGAAAATATTCCTAAAAACTTCCGAAAAACGCAACAAAACAGCAAACTACTGAAAAACAAAAGAATGGTAATACCGACATATAAGCTAAGTGGGGGCCCGGTTCTTTAATTCAGCTTTCCAGGGTGGTGGTGGTTCGCATCCTTGTCTCCCGTCAGTAACGCCACTGATTGTGACCAGTGTGCCTGAGTACCAATCTGCACTTATGCAGTCTTCTTTTCACGCAGTATACAAATACTTGGCTTGTTAGAGTACGTCTATGCAGGCTACTGTGATTACGTCTTAATGGTGAAATTTTAGTTCTGACGTCTGAGTGAATACTGAGTGCAAAGCTTTTGTTTGCTGTGGCGAGTTTTCTTAATTCAACTGCTCAATTTTGTAAAGCTTATGTGCAGTGTTCTAATTCTATTAGGTTGTCCGTGGTCATGTCAAAATACAGGACTAATTGTCCGGTTTATTTATGATGAGCGTTCACTGTGCAAAATTAGCAGATAAGCGTGGTTTTATATTTATTGACCATGTTGGACGAGATTCCAGACGTTTGCAACTCTTGTTTCAAAGTGATGCTGAAAAGTCTTGATAGATAGTAGATCTCACAAATAGGGGGAGGGCAACCGGGCATTTTCACCCTCCCGAAATATTTAAAAACATTTTCAATGGTAGGTTACAGCATCAAGCTACAAACATTTTTCCCTCCACGAAAACATCAGCTAGGTGCGGCCCTACTTCCTAGGTAAAATAAAGTCATAATTTGTGGTTTAGTTGAAGACCATGGCAATGCTTCTTTCTTAGTTAATGGCAATGCTTATGCTTACTTGATGAGAAGTGTCCTGCTTTGAAAATCTGCAGATAGCCTACTGCAGGGGTCTCCAAACTACGGCCCACGGGCCAAATCCTGTCCGCAAAGCCTTTTCATCCGGTCCGCGAAGACATTTTGTTAATAATCAAAAATATATTTACAAAAAACATGTTAATTTGGTAGAATGTAGCTTATCCCAAAACACTTACATTACGTATAACTATGACGTCCGGCCCTCGAATCTTTGAGTAATAGCTTATGTGGCCCTCGGACAAAAAAGTTTGGAGACCCTGACCTACTGTGTAAATTATTGCAGTATACCTGGGTGTTGGGTATCGCTGTCAAAGAAGCGCATTTTTTGTGATTGTTACCGTAACATGGGTCGTTTTCTTTGTGGTGTAGAAAGAGTAAAGCGTTTTGTGAATGTCCATTTACACTGTATTATCAGCAACTTGAAAATTATAAGCAAAATGTCGACGTTGTCCCTGCACTGAAAAAATTTCTGCGGACGACTATGACCAATACAAATGCATTACATATGCCTGACTGGAAATTTTCGGAAGGGGGGTCGTCAGGGTAAATTGAGTTGCAAAATGGGTCGCTGCATGAAAAAGGTTGAAAACCACTGGTTTAAACTGACTCGCAAAATCCCAAATTCCTTAAAATTTTTGTACAGGTCTGCAGTGTTGTTTAAGTTGTCTTGAGAGATCGAAACGGTCTCGGTCACCAAGTCAAACCTTAAAACAAACCTTGCGTGTCTGTTGAATTTGCGTTTTAACGGATTACTCATTTTTTTGTTGTAACTTTGCTGTTGAACTTTGGCTGTAGCGTTGACAATATCGCAACACGTCGTTAGTGCACAAAGTGCGTGGATGTGCTGTAAATAAAAACGGTCATTTTGAAAGGAGGCTTTTAGTCGCAGTTAATTTTTCTGAAACAGACAACTACCTGTTCTCGCTTGACGTTTGCATTTGTTGTCGTACGAACAGCCTTTTTGTTCACCGTGATCTGAACTACCATCATGCGGCACTCTGGATCATGGCATAGGCACAAATTATTTGGCTGGAGAAGACTTGATCAGACGCACAGCGCTGTTTGTCCGAGAAAGTTAAACGCGATGTCAGTATAAAAATAAAAAAGTGTCATTCTTGTTAAAAATAAAGGTTACTTGAAACGTGTCTTTTGACCAAGTGCTCTATTGGCGTGTGTTGTACAATATGTCTCAAGTCGACCTCAAAGTACGTTTGTCGCTTTGAGCAACCTTCTCTGCGTTTTTGCTTTGTCATCTTAATGTCGACAGGTGTCTCAAGCCGAGGATATTGTTGCGTTTTGCTAAAACTTTCATGCGACCTGCTCAGTCAGTGAAAATAATGCTGCTGCGGCTTAATGTTTAGATGCTCTTTACCAAGTAATTAAGTTATGAAGTCCTAAAAAATGTAAATCAAATCATTTGTTGGAAAAGCTGTCGAAGGTTCGTATTTCGTGTTTGCTCTCGTGATGTATCGTTTTCATTACCTACAAAGGCCACCTAATTTACTCTGTGTGCTGTAAGTGTCAATGAGCAACAGGCTGGTTCTTTTGTCGGTCACCGACCGATTTTTTAAATGACCTAATAAAATTAAGTCAATTCAGTCATAATGTCTTTTTCCAGTCATAAAAAAAATTTCCGAAAACGAAAAAATGACCGACGCTTTTAAACTGTTTCGGGCAAACAACCGAAATGTCTCAGCGAAAAAAACAGGCAGCAGGTGATGCAAACCTTATGCAAACTATGGGTCTATTTTTTTGAACGGAACATAACACTTTCAAAGTAAGTGTTGTGCATATAAACCGGAATTACCGTTGATTAGATGTCTTACACATACTTTGGAGGAGCATCTGCAGTCTGAAACTGCAATGTGTAGAATTGTAGTCACTAGGCATCACCTGAGTTTTATGCTTTTGAAATCGTCAATGCCTTTGTACTTTACTCGCGTGGCAAACGAATGCAGTTTTTGTGGATTTGTTGTCAAAACCGTGGACATAATTTTTCGTAATGCTGTGGATGGAAAATGCCATCTCTTCTGCAAGTTATAAATTGTTGGTAAAACTATTTACGTACTAGCCAGCACTTTTTTCTCCATTAGGCTAGTGTGGGACCTAACTAGAAAACCGTCTGGTTAGGTAGCCCTGGAAGATGAAAATGTTATTGACTGTGTTTCTATTCTGTGCATTTGCTTGATTATCTTATCTTGTTCATTATTGTGAGTTTTTTTGTGTGTGTCTGTTTTCCGAATAAAATGAATGAATGAATGTTTACATATTTTCATAGAACTATCGTGTTTCAGTTTTTTCTCGGGAACGTCGCGTATCAAGAAGCGCTTGTCGTCACGGAAGCAGCTGTCGTCAACATAATGTCGTCTGCATCCGGGTTATTCACGCTTTTCCTTGCCGCCGGCTTCCCCAGCTCCGATCAAGACAAATTCACGCTGACCAAATTCCTTATCGTTGTTTTCTCGTAAGTGCAACTTTTGCATCGAAACAATTCGAATAGCAGCTCAAGTCGAGACCGTGCGAACCTAGCGTTATGACGTCACATTGGTGCATTCTGCTTGAAACAGCCGATTGTGGTCAGCTCTGAGAAACGGTTAAGTTCCACAACCAAAAGATTTGGTTGTTACTGTATATGCATTGTGTGTTCGTTGCAATATTTTGCCGGTTATTTTGAAGAGTTCGAATAAAAGCGCTGGGTCTGTACTCAACATCAATTACAGATGCGCGCATCTTTGTGGTTGCTCCTTAGCTGTTGTCAGCATTTTTTCGTTTGCAGCATTGGTTGTGCGAGTAATTTTAGGAAATTATTTTAATGTCGGAGGCAAAGAAGAATAATGAAGCACTTCACATTTTACTTTTGCTACTGAGGCTGAGTTGGAGTTGAGATACTGAAATGAGGTTTCTCAAAATCGAAGCTTTCGTTTAGATTCTAGCTTTCTGCAATAGAGTTAAATCCCACAACGGTTTTACCACAAAGCGAAATGGCGCAACATGGCTATTCATTTTCGAGATCGATACGCTTCTCAAGCCAGACACCGTTCCAAGCCCATGAAGGTCAAACCACGTGTGCGAAACGTCATAGTCACGAGTTCTGTGACGAAAATAATCACGGTTTAATGCAGGGGTCAGCAAACTCCGAGATAACGACCTGGCTATTGTTCCAGTCCGACCCAACGCACTCAGATAGTTATTTGGTATTGCATCCGGTCCAATTGTACTTGCTACGTCGCCACAGAAAGACCAACGTCTCCTTTGGCATTTTATTATTCTTTTTGCGTTTGTTTTATTGCACTTACAGTTCTTATACAATCCCGAGATTCTCTGTCTTTCCCAGCTGTAAAATGCCACTCTACGTCACCATGACCCCATTTGTGTAAATTAGAACGTTTCGAAAGCCAGTTTTGTGCGCTGGCGGTCGCAGGTAAGCTTGTGGTGCTGATGTTCTGCTTCCTTCCACTGTGGCGTGTCTGGACTAACATTACGGAAAGTTCCTATTGAGTGCGTGGGAAGTCTGTACTTGTGTAGGTCGCTAGTGCTAGAGTTTATTTCGATGGACCTATTTGTTCACGGTTGCAAATGCTGCCGTGAAGTTAATATTGTTGCTCTACGCCTTGCCGCTATTAAATATGTTTCAGCTTGCGCGCAGAAAACCGTTCCAACCTGAGTCTGTCTGCTTCATTACATCGCTGGTTCGCAAGAACGCGGTAGGATTAGTTCACAACATGTCGTGGGCTTTTAGTTTGGGGATTGAGTGAGGCAGGTTTTAGTCTGGGTGCATTTTTACCAAGGTAGTCGGTAATTCCACTACTTGTTCACCACTGCCACCGTGTTTTTCCGAAGCAGTATCAGAAGAATATTTTGCGATCATAACAACTACTGACACTGTACAGTACTGTCATGAGATAGAACAAGCTTTGTTCCCTTAACCATGGGTTAGTACCTTCGGCAGTTTTTCCAGCCAGCGTGTTTAATGCTTTTGCCTTTACTTGGTCAGATGACCGACAAAACTTTCGCGTTGTAACCAAATTACCGTACATGAAGAGCTGAAGCAACGCACAATTAGCAGCAGTCTGCGGAAGGTTGACGTCGAACGTTGAGTCTTCAACCGCGAATTGACAGAACAGTTCTTCTCGTTTACTCAAAAAGTCTATTTGAATAAGATGTAAGAACTGACGATGCGTAATGTTACGTGAAATCTATTTTCTATTAAAAATTTGCGACAGATTTCTTGCTTATTTCTCCTGTGGAGTGAAGTTACTTAAATCTCCAAGAAGATGCAACATTTAGATTTTTCAAACTACTTCATTTTTTAATAAAGTCAACTCTTAATTGGCTGAGAGCTTTGATACAGTCCACTTCTTGCATTGAGCTCATATTTTCTTACTACAACAGCATTTTATTTTGTTACTGAGCATGCGGATGTTTGGAGTGTTCTGTTCTGAGTGTGAGTCAAAGCGCAGCGCATGTATATCGCACCCGGCCATTGACGTGGCGTTGACACGTGCGTGAGTTGCGAATGACCTGAACTAATATGTGTGCAAGTGCTCAGCCAAGCGTTAAGAGTAACCGGGCAATGACATTTCCAAATCTAACGTGATCCCGTGCGCTTGCTTCGAACGGTCTCCGAAGCAGTGTTGTGTACTTGTTTCTTTGGCAAACTGCGTTACGCAACTAGTATGTCTACCCTCTACCGTGCATGTCCTCAATCAACGTCGTGTCTGACTCATGCAACAAACTAAGACAACCCATTTTTGGAAACCTTGTTTCTTCTGGCCTATAGTGTGCCTTCATGACCCCTAAGTGGCCTGGTAGTCCGAAAATGTTGCCGATCTGTGGACCTGCATAAATTCGATATCTTATAACATGTCGATTTCTTGTTAAAGAACTGCCGGCCTAGTACTGGTAACTCTTGGTTCGACTACGAAGAATCCCCTGCATGATCTATCTTCCAATCATGTCCTGTCCGGCGTTGTGTGGGCTCTTTTGGGCGCTTTTTGCTACGCTCTGTATCTGGTGTTCTTGCGTCGGGCCGTAGGACCAAATAGAAAACTGGATGTGCCCATGTTCTTTGGTAAGTGGTGAAGGAGTAGGCAGTCGTATTAACGTAGCAGAAATTGATTTTTGTATAAAAGTTTGCAGCTTGTTTTTCCGCTTTTTGAACTCATTGTGGAATTTGATAAGGTTTCGTGTCATTTCGATTTTGCACAAGTACATTTGTGTTTCAGTTTGATATTGAGTATTTTATATCTTCAACCTAGTTTATTTGTGATAAAAAGGTGATGGCACCGCTTGACATGTTGCTGTCTCCCCCATACTGTGTTTTGCGGAATTCACCTTCGTAGCTTTGCGTCTGATCTTGGCCGTGATTTTTTGTTCCTGAAGTCTATCGCAATTGCTTGAAGTAGAAAATGTGAGTTAGATACAGTTTCGACAGCGCAGAGATCTGATGGTGGCATTCTATAGGGTTGATGCCACGGCCGCAAGGTACGAGCAGAAAAGTCGGGTAGTCTCCGTTCAGCTTAGTCGTAATTCTGTTAAGGGGAGGCTTGCAATTTTTTTTCTAATCGCGTTTAGCAGGCTTCAGCTTAGCGTACCTTAGCTGACACCATAGCAACATTAGCTGGCACCATTACAACTTCTGCTTCCCCACTGCTGAGTAACAAACATTATCGCAAGCTTGTTTATGCTTATAGGCTTCGTGGGCTTAGTCTGTTTAGCCCTTTTCTGGCCAGGTCTGGCCCTGCTCCACTACTTCGGTTTGGAGCAGTTCGAACTTCCTGACCGGACGGCTCTTATCCTTCTAATTGTCAATGGCCTCGTCGGGACAGTACTGTCCGAGCTGCTGTGGCTTTGGTAAGATGCTTCGAGCTTTCTCGTCAGCTGTCGCTGGTCATTGGTCAACATGTGATGATTATTACCGGAGCGTAACAAACATTTTTGCAAACGTCTCGTCTCAGATCTTCTCAAGTGTCAGAATCCGAGTGTTTTTAAAATTTTAGTAAGATTTTTTTTGTTTGATGCGTTTTATCAAACGAACAGCCGCGGTACACGTTTTACGGATTGCAAGTTATTTAATTTCGCTTCCTCGTCGTCGGAAAAGCCTTTTAACTTTTGCTTCTTCGCTTCGCTGCTCATTTGTAACTCGACCGTATGTTACCGATGACAATAAAGGGGATCTGCAAGATAACCAGCAGTGTTGACCGCTTGGAGTTACTGTTATCTTATTTGCGAGATCAACTGCATTATTGGATGCAAAAGGATTGTCAGCCAAACGACGTTATCTGTTATAAAGTCAGTCAAAAATTCAACTGATTTTGTAATAAATTGCTTTTTGAAGGAAATGATTGTTTGCTGTATGTCCAGCGCAAAACTTAAGACAGCGTGTCCCACTGTAACGAGGTCGTTATCCAGGCCATTTTCATCCAAAAATATACTCGGTCACGTCAGAAAAACTTGGGAAATATTTGTCGCAGATCATTCATGTTTCACCGTTATCGCCAACCGGGTGCAGACGGCTTACGTGAGTATTTTCTTCGTTTTTATTCGCAGGGGTTGTCTCTTCACTTCTTCGCTGATCGGCACCATGGCACTAAGTCTGAATATTCCTCTCAGCGTCGTGATGGACATTTTGCTGCGACACGTGAGTTGCCGGACAGTTGTTCGGTTCTTGCTGCTTCCTATCATTTGATCGGGTTCGAGTCGGAACAAAAACGTCAGCTCCCTTTGTGACACTTTGCTCTGACGGAGTGCAGGGCTTTGGAGCTGGAGCCAAAAATTTTGATTCCTGGAGCTGGAGTGAGAGCCGAAGCCTGAAGATAGAGTTCCGGTTCCACAGCCCTGACGAAGTGTCTCATCGCACAGAGTAGTGAAGCTCTTGTCCAATTCGACCGAGGAAACAACAAAAGATCTTTTAGCAGTGCTAATTCCTGAAAGTTATGGTCTCTTTCAATTAACTTTGAAAACTACTAAACTTGATATTTTATTGAAAACTTTAGGGGTATAGGCCCGTATAATGATAAACCTTGAAGGCACTAGAAACTTATAAAAAGCAAAAAATCGTTGCCAATTTTGCTTGTTTCTGTTCAGCGACAATCTTGACCTCAAAAATAACAACAGAAATTATAGAAAACCTTTCTGAAATTTCTGGATGGGCGAATAGCTGCAACAAATATGTTTCAATTCGATCTTGGTATACCATGAAATTACCTACAATACGGTTATGAAAAGGCAACCCCCCCGCTTCCCCTTTTTGAAAAGGCAAGGGGAGCAATGCCCCGCTCTCCGGCCCCCCCTGTGTAATATAACGATAAACCCATGTTAAAACGACCAAATTGCAATCAACGTTTACCACCTACACGTCGCATCCCCTTCGCGATGATAAAAAAACTGAAAGTGAGTCGATCTGTCAAGATAAGAACTGGATTAAAGAACCCTGACATTTTCTGCACCTTCCTTGCTCGGGCAATGGGCAGCCCCGTTAAGTTGCACATACGAGTATTAGTGCCCTCGCTTTCGACATACATGTTGTCAAGCGCTGCTGTCATAAATCCTGTTTGAAATCTTATGCCTTATGGAGCAAGTAACTAGTCTCCGCAAAGGTGTTGCAGCCGAATCAATCCGCACAACTTTTCTGAAACAGGAAATCGATCGACTGTACGCACCCCCACTCCTGAAATATTATTCAAACAGATCCAGTTTGATTACTTGAATATAGATATGTTTAATTCAAAATCATTGTTAAGTCATGAAGGCCGAGCTTAGTCGGATGGTTACTCGAAAGCTTACAGCAAACCTAGCTTTTAATGGGCTTACGTAGCAGGATAGATGAAATGACAGCAATGAAAATTTAAACGACTCTGGCACGCCTTGTATGGCTGGCAACCGGATGTTATATGTGTGTGTCAACGCCCTGTTGCCCGCGTGCCTTGCACATTGTGTGGGTTGTGTTTTGTGCTGATTGTTTCATTGTGGCGATCAATAATTGCCAGAACTGTTTGTTTTATAAATTTTGCTGAGTTACGTATTTTGGATGGAGCTCCAACACGGATTTGAAACCGAATTCACTGTGACGTGACATAATAGTCGGTGACCACAGCGAATGAGATTGCCGCATTGCAAGGCTTCAACATCCGTTTGTGACAGGGGTGGGCAAACTACGGCCCGCGGCCCGCCGGCACTTGCAGAAACTCCTACGCATGTAGAATTTATTTATGAAACATCTACTATTTTCATAAAAACTTAAGAATTTTATGAAAATAGTTTGTTTCAGTTCTAACTATAACTGTACAAATAGCATTAAACGTACCGAGTGTGAAATATTAAATTGTTTGTGATATGAATATGTGGTTATTTACACACTGAATAAATTTTCCTACTTTGTAATGAGTGTGCGGCCCTCGGTTGCAACATTTTTTAAAAATGTGACCCTCCGTGCAAAACGTTTGACAACCCCTGGTTTATGAGAAACGAGGCCGCGTTTATGGCGACACAGTATTTACCTTTTCGTTCACTTCCATTTTAAAAGTAAAGCTCAAAGCACGTGACTGGTTTTGTAATGTTTGCGGATGTCTGGCTGCGACGAAATTTCTCTTCGAACCAGGTTCCGTTTCGTAACCGCCTTACCGTTTGCGAACCGTTGCTCGGTCAAGCGTGTAAACACAGTTTGCAGCGCAGTTACTTCCTCGCTGGCCCCACCCCAACCTTGCTACCTCCAGTGGCGCAGTCCAAAGTATATCGCTGTGTTTACCCATTGAGAAGCAACTTGTTTGTTCGCATGTTCCTGAAGCAGATGTTGCTCAGCAAACAACAGTCTGGGTGGCGTTTCTGCTCCTGTTATACGAAAGCTCGTTTTGTTGCACGAATAACTATAAGCAAGGCCGCACTGCGTACTTGGTATGTCGTCGGGGAAGCTTTGGCACAAATTCTTCGTAAGCGCGAAACCGATTACGTAACAAAGCACTGACGTAGCTTCAACAAGATTTACTTTTCGTATTCACAGATCGAGTTCACGTGGATATTCTACGCCGGAGCCGTCACTGTCTTTGTGTCGTTCGTTTTAATTTCCTACTTGTCGAACAAGCCTGCCAGCGATCCGGTGTGGAATGGACTGAAAGCATTGTGCTGCTACTGCTGCTATCAGACAAGGTAAACTGTCTTCGGGACAGACGCGATGGCCAATGCCTGGTCGAGGTCCTACACACCTGGGGCTGCGTGCCTTGTGGCGGACTCATTTGCTACATCACCGCGAATGACGTGGCCATCGACTGTAAAACAGATCGCAGGGTGTGTTGAATCTGCAAACAGAAACAGCCTGTGCACTTCCAGTCGATTCTTTGTTTTGTGAAAGAAGCTGAAACAACCGCCGGAGTTGATAGAAACGGAGTTAAATTTCATTTTGAGTGATCCGCATTAGTTTATTCGTAGCATGGATCGCTCGATCTGAAAGCAGCCCGGTCGTGCCAGCTTTACGAGTGTCAAAATCTAGCACTGAGTGCTGCATGTTTTGTCCGTACAATGAACGGGTGTTGCTGCTTGCGATTAATTATTATTTTGGTGATTGCAACGTGACCGGGTTTAATTACCTGAGCCGTTTACATCGCGTCCGATAATTGCAAACCAACGAAAACACGACATTTTCATGAAAGAAGTTTTCTTCGTTGTCGGTCGCTGAATACATGTTGCTGGGGGCATAGACCGAGTTCGAAATTTCTTCGGGCGTGCGAAATCCATGGCGTCACAAATTATGACGTCAAAATGTGCTTTAATTGGTAAAATATCCCAAAGCACGTCTCACACTAATGTCAACTTTACAGGAGATTCAGAATTATTTGACTAATTATTCGAAACTTTTAGAACATGTCCACAACAGATCAAACTGGAATCATGAAAAATTGAAAACACACAATTACTCTAAAGCATGTTTGGGAACTGCAGCCATATCAATATAAACGTCCATCTATCGTTCAACATTAAGTTCGTCTGTCACAATGGAATGAATATTTAGTGCACAACAGGAATGCAACCTAATTTCAGTCATGGTCGATCGGAGATAATTTTTAATGCGATGAAGTACACTAAAGGTATGCTCTGCTTCACAGGTAGTAAACGGCAATGTGAAATACATGCGCGACAAACACGTTAAACTCGCAAATTAATTAAAAAAATTAATTAGTCAAAGTTCGGTTTTCCGCAAATAGTTTGAAACTAGCGCTTGAAGTGTTTAAATCATTCCTTGCCAAAAATTGCCGAATTTTCCTGTACAACTGTTCCTCGTTTCCATCGTCTTTGTAAAAGTCACATACAGCGGAGATGTTGCTTCTCTGCAGTGCACCTCAGAACTCAGATTCAAGCAACGTTGCAATGTTTGAGCCTTCTATTCCATGTCTATCCGAAAACGCCCCAATACATTTTAGAATAGTGCCTTAGTACTTGTTAACAAAAAACTGTTCAATCAAAAAATTACAAATTAGAACGGGCGCCGCACTCTCGGCCAGAATTGCAGGAGTGCGCCGCATCCCCGTGCTGCCGTACTCGGCGCCTACGGCTGGGGGGACGAACGGAAATCGGAACCTGAGCTGAAAAGTCGGTCTTCCTCGGGTCTGTTTCGTGGATGTTGCCCTTGGTTGTTCGACTGAAGTCAAGGGGTGTAACTCCTGTTGCCAACGAGCTTACGGCACGTGAATTAATGAATTCAATTTAAAGTGAATTGAAGAATTTTAATTTCTTGTCTTCAGGGTTTGAAACAATGAAACATCTCAAGAGTAAGCCATTGACGACAGAAATGTCAAAATGTTTTGCCGTAGTAATTCTCAACACACGTCTAGCGTGCAAGACTGACTCCCTTGAAAATTAAGTTGTAACATAACATTTTTTTTAATTTTCGTTTTGTTTGGACTTGGCTGCTGCATGCATTTTGCGTTTCAGCTCATGATTTCATATCAAGAATAATGAAATGATTGTGTGATCACTTCTGAAACAGCTGCATGTCGCGGCATGTGTAAACTGCAACTGTTTGCTGGTCGGCAGAAACCAGCTCAAACTGGATATTTCCGGCATACAAGGGTCAAACAACTATTTATTTGCACAACGTTGTAACGCGCTGCTCATGTTTTCAAATTAGAACGAGAGACCGGAAGCCAGAACAACTTATTCCACTGTCGCTCTTCGAAACGAACCCGTTACTACTAAGTCGTGATGTCGATCCGGAAAGTCGGAGTTGAAAGATTCCGCTGCGTATCAATCATTGCATGCGTCGTTCAAATTTTCACATTTTTGCATGCCTCTGCGTTGTTATCTGTTTTGTTGCTCGTGGCCAACGACGCATCGGTCGGCAGTCTTCTCTTTGTTTGTATCATTTTCGACGTTTTCAGCCCAATTCGAGATCGGAGTCTTTGTGATATTTCCGGATAAACGCACTTCCCTTTGAATACCAGGCATGGGCATCGGAAGGGGGGCAAGCACCCCCTGGATTTTAAAAGTTACAGAAAAAAAGGTTGTTTTCTTAGTTTCGAGTGGGAAAAATAAAATTTCACCACTTTTGCCACCCCCTGGAAAAAATCCTTCCGACGCCCATGATACCAGGTTAAGCAATTTCCCATCGCGCCGCTCAATCCTGCACCAAAGTCAGTCGTGGTCAAAGACCGGGTTGTCGTTAAACCACGAAAACGGTCGTTTCGAAGCAATCGTAAAAAACGCGCTTTGAATTTCAGTTTTGGTGACAGGAGTCATAACCTCCTCCTTTGCCGACAATTGTGCTCAAGTCCTGTACAAGCACAAAGCACGCGATGCGAGAATTAAGAGAACGAATTTGTGCGTTTTGTGTGCAAGCGTTTGTAATTACATGTGTTGTGCTTGCGTTTCACCTGATCCTGCCAGTGCGTTCATACTTGTGTAGTGTCGGATAAGATGAGCTTGTGCTGTAATCATTTTCGTATTTTCAAACGTTAAATGTTTTCGGGGTGTGTGCAAAAATCAATTGGCTCCAGTGTTTGCTGCGCTCTCTCACCCAGGCCTGCATATCTTGGAGCGGCATGCAAGCTTATGCAAAAGTGTGTTGCCGCAGAAGTTTTGAACGTGGCAATGAACAGACAACAATTTGTGCGTCGGCCATTTGAAATCTGTGGTTGTGCCAAACAGTCTTGGTTTCATTTGCAAGTATTCGTGCTCAGTACAATGCTGTAATTTTGCAACCATGGGGAGGTAATTGCCATGGAATTTCTGACGCATTGAACCAAATCTGAGATGATTTTCTCAAATGTGAAAGTTTTGATCCTCAAGAAATCGTTTTTGCCCCCCGCGCAATTTCCGTTTGATTGCTAACCTGGCCTTACGCTGTCTGACTGCTGAGGATAGCTGCCTGCAGTAGTTTGGCCTCGAAAGGTTATCAGGCGAAAGTCAAATCAATATTTATGAATTAAAAGAAGTTGTACCTTTTCCTCAACTTTTTGATTTCGTATTGCTGAAAAACTAGACGCTGCGTGACAGCGTCAAAAAGCCTTGCTGGTTGAAGAGGCTTTGAAAAGAAATGATCCTATTGTTTGTTTGTTTCAGACTAGAAATTGTCTCTTGTAGCATCATCTAGCTACTTTCAAACTGTTACAATCTGACGTAGCGACTGCAGACAACAACTACTTTGCCGTGCTTGTGTTTCTTTGTAAAATACTGAAACGCATAACTTTGCGGAATCCCATTGTCCCTCGTCCACTTACACACGTGTCGTGCTTAGGTCTTTTAGCATGTAAAAATGTCGATAGTTTTCGTGTGTATGACGTGAAATGAATCAGTCAAAGTATTTTGATTTTAATGCGTGTTGAATATTTCTATTTTGCCATTGCTTTTTCGAAGTATTAGACCATCAAACACAACACACCCGTTTTTATCAACTGCTTGCGGTGCAATATTTGCCGATCTGTGTTCACTGTGTTCTTTGCATGTCGTTTCTGTTCATCACGAACTTTGCTGAGGTCGTTTTTCGCGTGTCTGCCCCTTGTTAGAACTTACCGGCAAGCTTCGCGCAGTGGAAGTTAGATCTTGAGGTCAGGCGAGGTCAATCACTGTGCTGTATTGGGAGAATTGCCCGCCTCGAAAAACAGAACGGTCAAGAATCAAAGCCTGCTTGAATTTTTCTTCACGCCTTCGCTTCGTTAACTTTTGAAGCGTCCTTCTGATGAAGTCAGTCCCGCAACCAGGGGGTGTGCAACCGGGCAATTACCCCCCCGGAATTCTCAAAATCATGTTTAGTTGTTTACAACAAGTTACGGTCATAGTGCCCCCTCCAGTTAATGGTGCGATAAAAATATAAGCTGCTTGCGGACCTGGATGAAGTCGCTCAGCTCTGGGTCCGATGTGTTTGGTCGTGTGTTCAGTACACTGCAACACCGGTTGGGCGAAACAGCCAGTGAGATGTTGTCGTGCCATGAGCGAAGTAATTTAGGTTCGGTGAGGTTGGTAACGGTTGATCAATCGTCAATATTCACTTAATTTTCTGCTACCGCTCTTCAACAACATCCGGGTCACAGATGTCAACGTATTTTTTAAACTGCTACCAATCGTTGAAAACGTCTATGCAAATTAGGCTGAAATCGCAGGCCCTGTTTGCAAGTGTTCATACAGTTGAATTTCCCACTTTGCGTTGTGCTAATCATACCGTAAACAATGATTTGTCACGTCTGGCCAATGGCTTGTGATCACATGGAGAAGTCAAAATGATCTCAGACGTTCATTTTTCATATGAGAACGGTGCGGCAGCAGGCTCGGAAGCGGGCAAGATCAATTTCTATCCGAAGCCAGTTCTGGAGATAACAGCTCACTGGTATGAGCACAGGTCTGGTCTCGAAATAAATGAACAAACTGCGTGGGCCATGTCGAAGTAAGGCCACAGAATGGCTCTTGCCATTTTGTATTTCATGAATAAATTAGGCTACAGCGACAAAATTTGGATAATCTTGGACCAGAAGCATATATTAACGGCAGGTATTAATTTGTTATTGTGACGCAAAATGTGGAATAGCAGTATTGCGAAAAGCGAAAGGGTCGGAACAACAGTTGTATTCTGAGAAAAAGTGAACAACTTCAATATTTCTGAGAATCGCAAATTTGAGACACAAAGACTGGACGAAAGACCTTGTGGCCAACTTCTCAGCCAGGTCTGGCTTAGCGCGAAATAAATGAAAGACTCGAAGTGAATACAAAAATTGTTCTCACAAAATGCGTGAATGCATGTAAAACAGCTGCAGCTGGGCCAAAATATGCATATCTACAGGTAAGTTTAGATGATTTGTTTGAAAAGGTGTACCATAAGGAAGAAGCTTTGTACAAAAAATTCTGCAAAGCGTTGAAAAAACAGCCAAATTCTCTTTTGGAGAGTAATCTGGTTTTACGGATTCAACGGATAAAAATCAAAATGCTTAAACAGTTTTGCAAAAAAATGCATTTGACAAACTTCAGATAAGATTTGTTCAGAAGCTCAACAACTTTTGCCATACAAAAAAATTCATTGCACCGTTGCACGTGAGGAAGTGAATTTTGTCGTAACAGTATTAACTGCGTTTCCAGAAAAATCTTAAGAAAAGGACCATGGCGCCCCTGGATGCCGCTCCCTACTTTTAGCTAAACAAGGATTCGCACTATTTTACTACATTTCATTATAACGCACATTTTCTTCAAAATTTTGCAGAGCGCATGACCTTATTGGTAAGGCAGGCTAGCTTATCAGGGTACAAGTACAACCATCCCTGTTACAAAATATTGAACCGTCTGTGTCTATTAAGGGAGCTCCAGTCTAGATTGTCGTGTGCGCAGTAAAACTTAAATATATTGCGTAGTTTCATATGCATGTTACTTGTAGCCTGCAAGAGGCATGGGCGTCGGATGGATTTTTCCATTGGTAGCCAAAGAAATCTTTCCAGAATGCGGGCCAACAGTGGTGGAATTTCGTTTTGCCCACTCGAAACTGAGGAAATAATCCATTTTTGGTAAAAATTTAGTATGAAAATGTCAAATTTCAAAATCGAAAAGGGTAGCCTAGGGCCCCCTGCCCGACGCTCATGACAAGATGGCGCCTAAAGTCTAAGGATACAAAGTCTTACATGTATAGTCAAGGTTGAATAAGCACCGATGACGTCATATAATCAATCAACCGTGATGCAGGCAAAACGCCTTAATCGGACCCTGGACCCCCACGATAGGCGTAGCCAGGGGGCCATATCCCCCCAACTTTTTAGAACATATAGTCATTTCGTGCCTTGGGCTGCGGTATCCCAAGCAAAATAATATTCGCGTTAAATCAAACATTTTGGCCCCCCAAAAGTTTTGGGTTGGATACGCTAGTGACCCCCACTGTAAATTTCTTTCCACAGATCAAATGTCTAGGATGCATGTTACAGACAGGCCTTATGTCTACGAATTTTTATTAAGGACAGGCCTTAGTAATCTGCAAGTGTTGTTGAATGACATTTTCTTTATTGTGCACCAATCAGCGCAACTAGCGTATCTTCGCAAAATACTGCATTCGCTTTGCTCTGTTGCACGTTCCAGTGAAAGACTAAGAAACGCTTTGTTAATAACAAGAGTATGACATCTTGTGAGTGGAAAGGAAGCTTACGTTTGAACCTACCTTTTTTCCCAGTAAAAGTGCGACTGCGAAACTCAAGAATGTACGTATTAATTACTCAGGAGAGCTGGCCTGAGTCGGACGACAGTTTACTTTTCATACTTTTGAGAGTGCGGGTTGGACGAGTATTTTAGACCTATATATACGATAGGCGTAGCCAGGGGGCATGCTCCCCCAAATTTTTAGCACATGAAGCCATTTTTTGTTTTGAGAAGTGGCGTCCCAAAGAAAAATACTGTTACTTACTTAAAATCAAACATTTTGGCCCCCACAAAAATTTTTGAGCTGGCTACGCCACTGGTATAGGCTATACGCTTCCTAGGAGGGTGCAGCAAAAAATTACAACCAGAGCAGGGCTTCATTACAAGAGGCAAGCCCGTATTTGTCGCTTTCAAAGGAGAAATATGTGGGATTTATGTATGTTAGCATGGATTATCGGGCATTTCGCAACTTTGTTTTGGGATCATTTTACAAATTTACTACCGGGGCCCAAAATGTCTCTGCTAAGCTTTGCCCATAATTCCATGAGCCTACTTTTCTTCCACATGCTTTCTTAGTTTTGAGCCATCCGTAAATACGTTTGTTCTATTTACGAGAATGAGTAAACCATGTGGAATTTGCGCCAGCAGTTAGCGCCTTCTTCGATAGTAAATATTTTCGTTCTGTATCAAACAAACGTTCTCTTTTAAAATACAACAGGCTGCTTTTTGAGCATGTGCACAACAGAAGTGGAGTTAGTCCAAATGTGTGACACAGAGGTCTGCTTCGACAATCGTGCTTTAGTACAACCGAACCCAATCTTCGCTTTTCTTCCATCCCCATTAGATTTGTCACTGTGTTTTCGACAAACTATCCTCACTGCCTTTTATCCAAACAGGAACGATAGCCAAACGTAAAATCAGTGAAACCGAGTGATTTTTGCGGCGTAGCAAGTAGTTAACAATAGTGGGCACTCCACTAGTTACGACTAAGCTGCCGAGGAGAGAAAACGCAGGATCGTGAAACGACCGTCAGACACAGTTAAATACGCATGCGAGGCCGCAACATTGTGTTTGAGAGCGGAGATTACGGAACAATCATTGTCGAAAGATGGGAGGAATCGATAACCAGCAAAAACACTGGCAAAACAAGTTTTATAGTCGGGCAGCAATATCTTTGTTGAAATCTCGGATCACTAACAACGCTGTTGCTCGTCAAAGTCTCAACAGTCCTAAATCTCACCTCAGGTCAGTGAGAAGAGATGTTTCAAATTTGTGCTACATGTTTAGAAAAAAAGTTAAGTTTTATTGACTGACATAACTCGTTAAACTTAACAAACCGAGTTAACAATTTCAATGTTCAGCGAGTTAAGACGCTGTGCAAAAATTGTCTTTCGAGGCTGCAGTCTCCCTTTGATCGGTTGTGAAACAACAAACAACACATGATAAAATATACGCAAAATTTTTTCATAGCAACTTTTACCACACTGCGGGATGATCTGGCTCCGTCCTTTTAGGATTGGTAGCTTGCTTCAGCAATAACTGAAACGAGAGCAAACGACCCTTGGAGCAACTTGCAGCAAAATAACAATTCTCACGAACTCATCTACACCAGAGTAAGCTGCTTTCACAAGAGTTCGGCTGATCACCTTCGTCGGAACAGAAGAAAAATGACGCGATATTATTTATTCATCTGTAAGCAATGCGGCGCATGGTGGAGCACTAGAGCAAGGCAAGGAATGAGACGCACAGTGCAGCGCACACCACGTCACCAGCACAGAAAGAGGCAATCCGGGTAGAAGGTTCAGGCAAGCGTAGGAAGACACGCATGGACGGTACAGGTCAACAAATATCACGAGGACATCGAACGCGATATTTTTCAAAGTAACGTGATGGTCAACGTGTTCGTAAATGAATGATGCTACAATTGTTTGTAGTTTGCCAACACTCAACAAGGCTTTTTCACAGCTTCGAAATTCTGCTTACTGTTAAGTAGTTCCCATTTCTATTTCAGGTCAATCCAGCCACGTTTTTGGAGGCCCGAAAATCACGTAATTTCAGAAAGTTGACAAGAAAAAACGTCCATATCGACATGTAAGGTCAACGACAGCCTCAAAATCAAGAGACGAATCTAGTTTTGCTTTTTATAAGGTCTATTGAGAAAAGCAACAAAAACGTGGAAAAGATAAAAGCATTTTATTGAAATAAAAACACGTTTTGTTTGCTTCATAAATGGCAGGCGATGTTAGAAATGGGCTTTGCCGAAATTAAAAGGTTGGGTGTGTTTCTAAACACTTGAAACAGGAGATTACAGGTGGGACCTCGTTTTAACAAGTTTTACCATTAGATTTATGCGACATGAGCAAGAAACCAATTACGGCAGCAGGAAAGTGTTCAGGTAAAACTTAGCTTGCTTCGCAGAAGTTATAGAATATGTATAAAAGCCAAACGTAAAAGGAACTTAAACACCGAAAAACTGTTTGATTACACGTGTTTTGAGATGTCAGCTGATTAACACTTTTTTACCAAAAACTTGGAACCACGGTGCGTTTCGCCAATTTTCGTCTTTCAATTCCTATGTTGAATTTTTGATTCGGTACCTGAAATACATCTTTCGCTGCATTGCCCGTCACGTTTGCGAGACGCAATCCACCTGCGACGTCCATGATGGGAAGATACGATTCAAAAGACGTTTGGAAACAGTTGTGTGATCGCTCACTGGTGACAAAGGTTACGTGAAACAAGACTTCGAAAAAGCTTAGGTCTGTCCCGTAGCGGGGGAGGGTCAAACATTACTCGCATGGGGAGGACAAAAAATACAGTACTGCTAAAACGTCGTGTGGTTATTCCTCCGGATTTTATGATTTTTCGTTTCCTTCAAAACATTCTGCGACACGGATCATTGCCAGTCGCGACTCACCAGGTGTCGCTGCTTCGGTGTCGAAAATGAAAACAACGCTTCGCTGCATGGACGAAAACCATCAGGGTTTTTGGAATTAACTGTGCGGCTTAAAGCGACGGAGAACCTGTAAGTTCCGTCGTTGGCATGAAGTGAGCAGATTGCAGACAACACTTTAAGGCAAACGAGATGAAAGAAAAGAATTGGAATGAAAGAGAAACAGAGGTTTGCAAATGGCAGTAACGGTTGCAGCGCGGTCGCCTCCACCTACTAGCAGAGGTTGTTTTTCCCGGATCGGAGTTCAATTTTAACGGATATTAGTAGTAGCAGCAAAAAACGATAGGTATAAAAGTCTGAAGTTTCATTCCATCAAACATATTATCTACTGACGCCATGAAGGTTCGCTTTTATTTTGGGGTATTTGATACTCCATTGACAAGTGTGCCTCTTTCAAAATTCCATTTCCACCAAAACTCAAACTTGACGTGATAAGTATATAGCCCTTGGGGTGGTACGACAAACGTAGCCATATAAAAAAAACTTCCTTTTTCTACCACGTTACCGTAAAAATCTATACCTTCGTGATTATTACAGCATTACGCTCTCAACGTACACATATATGGCATGAAAATATGTAAATAGAACGCATGATAACGATAAAAACATTACAGCAATGATGTTGGGCCACCTACTGTTTATTTTCCTGGCACATTGCACCAGAAAATTCTAGTGTTCACAAAAACTAGAAGGCTGCGGTTGACAGAACCGTTTATCGGCCTTGACTTCGGAGCCGATGTATCAGTCGGAAGTTAACCATGCGTGTCGAAAATCTGATAAGCGAGCACATTGAACTGAGTTGCGCCGAATACGAACCCGAACCAGCAATACGCTTCCCGCGGCATGTGAACTTCTGCAATGAAATACAATCGGTTGAGATTTAAAAATGGCGAGTAAAGACCAAGCTGGAAGTTTATCTCGGACAAAACTTTGTCGTCTCGGTACCTTTTTACGACAAAGTGACTTTTAAACAAGAAACAAATTGCTGTTATAATTGTTTCAGTTTTTTTTTCTTCAGGGAAATGGAATGGTAAGTACACGTTCAGACAAGTTCTACTTTTATCCATTTTTATCGTGCCCTTTTCAACTGAGTTTATTAACAAAAAAAAAAATTTTTGATGGACATTGTACCACAGTCAAACAAAAAGCGGCAAGACACGCATTACCTACATCAGGGGTCGGCAACCTTTAGCTGTGTGCCAACTCATGGTTTCAAAACATTCAGTGTGCCAACATCATACGTTTTTATACAATTCACGGTCAATATATCTTCCGCGTGAGACATAACAAAAGTGGTGAAAACTTAGAGCTTCTGCGTGCCATTGAAAATTGCTTGGCGTGCCAAGTGTGCCCTGGTGCCTTTAGGTTGCCGACCCCCTACCTAGATCTTTCACAAAATTTGTGAATTCTTGTCAACCGGGGCTTGTAGCGCTGAAAACGAATTACGGGTAAAAACTTGTAATATCAGCGAAGCTCGGTCGTAGGCCAGAAAAAAGATCTGTTTTAAGTCGCTCAAGAACGGTCCTATTTCGAAATGTACTTTAAATAAACATCACAGACGGTGCAAATATCGAGAAAAGGTCAGAAACAGAACAAATGATTGCTGTTGCGTTTCAATCATTTTAAAATGCGCTCTTTACAACAGAAGCTTCAATATAGATTTTTCTCTTTTCGTAAGTTTTGCTGCTTCCAAGGCGGCAACTCATAAAACTGTTCTTTGCTCATTTCGAACAAGTCCACGAAGTCCTTCGTTGACAGATAAGTTTCAAGATGACTGGGGTCAACGCCCTCGGGAAGCGTGGACGAGCGGAGTTCTTCGAGTGTGTACGTCAGTTTGCTCAATGTCTTGAGCAGTTGAGACACGGGAACAGGTTTCTTGGCTCTCTGGGAAAAAAAAGGTAAAAGTGAAGCATCAAGGAAGCAAATCGTGGTAGCACAGTAAGTCTCCGCCGTATTGTCCTTCTCAGCCAAAGAAAAGAATTCTGCTCCCCACGGTTTAAAAAGTGAAAATTTTTTTGACACGAAAGAACATTTTTCTCTGTGTTGACAATTTCCGTTATAAAATTCTCCTGGTACCTTCCGCAAACGCATTTTCAACTACCAGCAAGACTGTGTTGACCTTAGAATTCGCTTTCTGTCACCTCCTACACCCACTGGTAACACGCAGACGCATAGTACTGTGCATTGCGTAACAACGTTTCCACCTTGGGAAATATCCAGCAAATGTTCTGAACTTTGCCGATTTTTCCGGTAAAATATCTTCGAAATGTGGTTGTTGAAAACGCGTAAGTATTAAAGCAAATGTTTACTAAATCACTTTAGGGGACAGCAGGGTGATTGTAGAGATGGGGGGTATCAGTCACAATCGGAACTTTCCGTGATACAGTTCAGCATCGAAGTGAAGGCACCGGCCAGGTCCGCAGGGTATGCGGATTTGTCCGGCAAATTCCAATTGTTATCAGAACAAACGCCAGTAAATAAAAAGTTCAACAGAAATTTTGCTGGTAAGAAAATCCAATTTTATTTCACCATTTTCACAGACTATTGCTGACTTTTTTTCTTCCTTACTGAATCGACGTGCCGTGTGCAAAACACCCAATTATCATCAAAAAGTCTACATAGATTTCAATAAGGGGTTAAAAAACAGCTTTGTTACTTCTCAGCATTTAAACTTGAACGGTTGCTAGGGCGCCTTCATGACATGGAAATGGAAAAGTAACCTCACCTTTTCCTCGAAATTGTATTTGTTATCTGGTGTCCTCCAGTATGGGAAAGAGTTGGTGAACTCGACTGGTTCGTGTTGTTCGTGCACCAAAGTCGCTTCACAGTCGGGTCTGTGTTCTGCATAACCACATAAAACGCATTACTACTGATTCTTCTTTAAACACTACTTTTTACGATATAAGAGGTTTTCGCAACATGACTGAATTTGATCGGAAAAACTTGAAATGGTTATCAATGAAAAGAAGGCACTGCATAAGTCTGTACCAAGATGTCTTTTCAATAATTTCCTGAAATCTTGGCGTTTTCCCGGTACCTAAAATGGAGAAGCATGGCAGAAATTATTACCTTTACAGTAAGCGATGCTTGTTTCCATAGCCAGCCGTCTGCAAATGTCAAACTGTCGTTTCGCTGAACCTTTAGGTTCATCAGAAGCAGTTGAACTCTGCCAGAGATAAACGCCCGAGCCACAATCCAACAAGACGAAAGCTGTTGAAAGTTATTTCAAGACTGTTTAAACGAGTTTGATTTCGTTTTGCAATCGATAGTTCGCGTGCGAAGCAGAAACATCAAACATATAGAAGGTAGGGACAAACGTTCGCAGTGATTTGTTGCAAAGAACTTCTACCCAAAGTGGACGACAAATGAAAAACGAAAAACTATTACATGCAAATTTTTTTGATTCGCGCTTACATAAACTTTTTCATCATTTTAATAAATGTTTCCTTTGCCCTTTCGAATATGACCTATAATGTAAAATAAAGAAAAAGAAAAAAACTTGGTTTGGTGCTCTTCGCTAAAAAACGTGAAAAACAATTTTTAAAGAGTATCGTCATAGCAACACTGACCAGGACGATCAAGATCTTGCAACTGCTCTTGCACAAGAGGGAACGGGTCGAAGCAATCGCGCTCGTCCGCGTCATTCCTTGGTGACGTAACCGGTACGAACTCCCGAGCCACGAACTTGCCCACACTTGGCAACAAGTGCCAGGCACGTGGCGCGCTGCTCTTTGTGACGTCAGCTTCGAGCAGACTGAGGTACTTCGTTCGACGGATGCGAAGCATGGCTGCGAAACAAAACGTTGTTCGAGACTTGCACCTTATTTTACTCTGAAGCGTTTGTTCAGTAGTTTTCTGCATTCCAGTTGTGTTTTCCGCTGCAACTTGCTGAAGTTTGGAGCTTTTACATCTTAACTTTGAAAATAGCTTCATGCTGATCGAAGTAGCTTTGCAAAAATTAGCAGCAAGCGAAACAAACAAAAAAGGGTAATTGATGAGTCCACATTGGTTGCCCAGCAGTCTCCGCTTTATTGAAAAAAAAAGAACTCTTTGAAAAAAAGTTATTGAAAAAAAGAGCACGCGAACTCTTTTCCGTCAGAGCAGACAACACCAGAATTCAGAAACGAATCATAAACGTTAATTTACAAAAGCTGTACCTTCGGTGAAGTCTTCGCTTTCGGCGCCTTCACTGCACACTGACAACTGCACTGACTTGCACGTGGGGCGGAAGCCGAGACAGGTTCTCTTGTCGTTCTGCATCTGAAAAATGCGATTTGTGAAGTTAAGGCCAGCAACGATGGACGTTTATTGTCTCTGTCTACACAGCCTTCGGATATCCGCTGTGGTGACATTAATTAACAATAAGAAAAAACACAGTGGTCTTTAGAATCTCTTCAATTTGTCAACCATTTTCAACGGAGACTCCTCATCATTTGCTCGAGTAAAAATGCCAATTCGAAAAATTCGCCCTGAAATGGCCTGGACCTATTTTTAGCTCTGAGTAGGTATTTTAATGGTTAAAGCACTCAAAAGTTGCATGGCGCTGTGTTTACCACAGAGTTGCTCCATTTTCGTCAAAACAGAAATGGAGGATCGGAAATTTTTTGGTATGATATTCTAAACACTCTACAACGTAAAGCATCACTTTTTATGGTTTTGATGCATCGAAAACGAAAAAATTCAAGCATTTCCCATACAAGAATAACAGTAAAATGAAACTAAACAAACGAACTTTCCGTTTGCAACTGGTTAAAAAGTCATCCACGGCTTAGGTAATATGAAAAGCCACAAAATAGTGCGACTAAGTAACCAACCTGCTCCGCAGCGGACTCTGCCACTTTCTTCAGATGATCAGGAGCAGAGCACCCGTGCCACACAATGACCTTCGACTGACGTGCGTTCAACGCAACAAAGGATGCAGCGGAGCGTAACGACTGGCACTCGCATGGCACCTGGAAAATGAGTAAAAGTCTTTAATCTAACAAGTAGAATTGTTCGAAAGTTTGAAATGTCTTTTCGTTTAGAAACACAAACTAATATGCAAGAGGACCATCACACGTAAGCTGATCTACAAAAGCATTCAGTTGCGGTTTGCCAAGTTTTACCAGAGCTTGCGCAAATTATGATTTTATGATTTGGAAAGTACATTGTCGCGACTATGTCTGCGCGCAGACAAAATGCATTTTTGTGCGCAGACGAAAGCCGCGCCGTGTAGCTAATTGGTGACGTTGCGCTATACGTTGCTTCGTCCTCAGAACAACACAGCATAAAATCAGGACATTAACTTCGACTGCAATGTAGAGAACAATCCCCGTCATTGCGTTTGTCAGTACTTACTTGGTGCAAGGAAACTTCATCAGGCGTGTTGCCTCGGACGCAGAACAACTTCCAACTGCAAAATATCACGAATCACTGGGACTAACATTACGAGCTTTATCGAATAAAAACTGAGCTAACACACCTCTGCCACACCCACTAACGTCGTTTTGATTCGACACGCTGCAAACGCATCGGCACTTTTCACAAAAATTAGCAGCCATTACCTGTAAAATCCATCTCTTTTTCCCCTCTTCCCATCTACGACCGTCATCTTGCCACGTAGGCATTGCGTCATAGCAGGAGGTTCGCGACCTTCATTCACAACGACCTGTGGATCCCAATCCGAATGTCAGTGCATGGAAGAGCAAGGACCAATGACAGTTATGAGGAAAGATATTATCTTGGGAAAGGCAAAATTTTTCCTATACCTTTCGCAGCGTTTCAAGTACGTTCGTTGCATACGTTGGCAAAGACTTGTCGAGCGAATGCTAATTGTCCATGGACCGCCAAACAAGTTTGAAATTTTACAAACTGTTGAGACCACTTTTACTGGCCTCACTGCGGCTACATATGCCAGCATGCGACATGCTGGATAATGACTATGGTGAAAGCTCAACACACGAATGATTCTTTAGCGGCAAAGAAATGATATCAAGGGTTTTGAGCAACATTGACATTACCTGAGTTCCGACTTCCTTGTCAATCTCAGTCGCCATTAAAGCAGACGCACCCTTCTCATTGACAGAGGACTCGCGCCCTGTCCAGAGAAAGTAAGCTGTGCGCTCCCTGCCTTTGGGATCTTTCTTCAAGTCTCCCCCTCCGCTTTTCTCTGCCAACCATTTCCCTGTCGCTGAAATGACGAAACGCCATTTGATGATGTACGTGTCTCCTCTGTAATGAAAACGAAGACTGCCGTTTAACGCTCACCCGAAAATGAAAATGTTTCCTCTGACTATTCCTCCATTATTATAACCTTAACGAAAAGCGGCAATTCGTAACGAATTTACTCAGACAGTAAATAAAAAAAATTACGCACAGCCAGATTTGCATTCACCCCTCTAACCTTTGATGACGACGTGGATCAAACTGCGCATCAACTTCATGAACAAGTTGCCCGAAACCGAAACAGGTAGAACCCTTATTCGTACCACGCAAGCGGATAGTAATGTTTGAGACAGGCGCAGTAGCCTTCAATCCGAAAGCCGAACTTCAAGCCCGTCTACCTGTGCAGCACTCCCCGTTCTGCATCTTCAGTCTTCTCCATACATTTATCGCTCGCTGCCCAACAATCAACCGAACTCGTGACTACTTCAAGACCTCGGCCATCGTCATCGTACGTTTGACCATAACCACGCCATATGTTGTAACCTGCAACAAAAAGAGCAACTCGCTTGGTTCTAGCCAAGATGTCTGTCTGTTTGTGGGAGCAGAGTTCATACTGTTGTGTTGCTGTCCTCACATGTGGGAGCATTTATCGTTTCAGAACAATGTTCAGCTGTGAAGTATTTCAGCACACTGACAAACAGTGATCATGAAGTGTGTATTATTATCTTCATTATGAAGTGAGGTCATCAAACTGCGCTCGTCACTGCAACGTCACCATAGATGACGTCGATAAAGGCGTTTGCAAGCATCTCTACTCCAAGCAAGTTCCAGAGTTGGCTCTGCAGACAAACGATGCAACAGCGTACACAAGCTTTGGCATATCACAGCTAATCGGCTTGATGTTGCCAGAGAACTGCCACAAACACAGCTTTGTTTCCTTAATTTGCACATCGTTGGTTGGTTTAGAAAACAATGGAAATTACACGAACTAATGGGCGATTCAACGATAAAGGAAAAAAAAAAACAATAAGAAAACTGATTCCGTTATAGATGAATGCTCCGCAGATCAAATGCACCAGTGCAGGTGTGCATAACCTGCTGCAGCCTTCGATAGAAATTTTATGTGCCCGTGGACATAAGTTATGGCGAGCGTGTATTAGTAAAAACTCTTTGTCTACTACTGTACTAAGATGCTTAGTAGGAAGACGGCTCTGGCCAAACAGACGTGTCGAAGCAGGCTATAGGCTCAGTGTGTGGAAGAAGAACATAAACAACGCAAAAACTAAAAGTTTTGAAGTGACTGGCGTCCGTTAATTCATAAAAATCAGCGTAGTGCGACCGGCAATGGCGAAAAGGTTGTTCACCCTTGCATTAGTGCAAATAGAAAGGGTGGAAGCCATCGATTGTAACAAAAACCGAAATGCCTAAGTAAAAAATTGCCGAAAACAAGTGTATTAAGCAATGCTTTGAAATGTTAACACAATGTTAAATCCAAAATCATCATTTGACTTGCTGTCGGCTTTATTATGAAGTACATCTTTGCTCGGAATCAGACATTCCTAACCTTAGATTCAGTCCGCTTTTCGTTGTTTGTCTTTTCCGCGTAGAACTTTTATCAGTTCATTTAACACTAAGTGCGAAACAGTTGTTGTTTTAAAACTTGAGGAAAAAGGCGTGAACTCTGGCCTGTATTTATTTAGTTTGTGACAATGACCATGACATTCGCCATCAACATTCAGAGGTACAGTAATATCGCGAACGCTTAACAAAACACGAAGCGGTGATGGCTTGACCAGGCTAACCTTCCATATTGAGAGATTGAGGCTTGGCAGTTCCATTCTTCATTTCAACTACGTCACATGGCTCCATATCTGGCTGCATTGTAGCCTGTTAAATCAAGTCAAGTCATGTTTGCGCTGCAAGTAGGCAACAAATAACGCATTTCAATTGACAAAGCTTAAACAAACAGCACAGGTTGGGCGAAAGATGGCCAAAGCAGTCACTTAAATCAAGCCCAGTCTATAATTAATGACAGTCAAATTTCAATAGTGTTCAAAACAAAAAAACAATGTGCTTAGTTTAAGGTAAACAATTCAAAAATATCTCACAAATCACAAATATATCTCACATAAGAGTCAATACCCAGCAAGCAGTTGCGATTTCAAAAACGCGTTTGCGAATACCCAGCAAGCAGTGTTAAATGTACACGATTGAAGTTTCGACAAAAGTCTTGACAAAACGCGAAGCGACTTCTGAAAAAACTTAACACCCTGGGCAGAACACCGCCAACGAAACTAGCAGAGTCAACATATTGACTTTGCGTATTTCGAACTGATTTCGAGCTTTTATGCTGTGGCTTTCAGGTCCTCACCTTGACATATCACACGAACAAGTCAGAAGAAATTGGCAGAACACAAGGCAGTACCAGAACAATCAGCTGATCAGAGCATTTTTTCCAACAGCCAATAACTTCAAGCCCGATAGCGAAAATAACAGACACAGAAGGACGTTTACCCCACCTTAGTTGTTTGCTCGTGGGCAATGTGGCCCCTGGCCGTCTCCTTCAGCATCTCCTCCCTTTCTCCGATCTCGCGATGAATGTTCGACCAGTCAAGGAACTTCTCTTGAACCAGCGCCGTTTCCAAGTTTTCGTTGACTCTGCAATGACCGAAGAATGATCAGCCGCGTGATGTCCTGCGCGGCAAACCATACACTGTCCTCTTGATTTGAATGACGTGAATTTAAGAGGGCAGAGCCTGGTTCAAGCACTTGTCCGGTGCGCACGTTCAACAGCATGATGCTGATGACTTCTCCAACAGCATGTTGCATGCCAGCAAGTCACTTCGCCATTACATCAAATGCTGACTTGCTGAAAAAATCGTCAGGATAGTCGGTGTCAGCAAAAAAACACATTAGATGGTCTGATCTGACGCTGGTTAACAGTTCTGCATTTTTCTGAAACCATTTCAAACCTGTATTAACGTTAGCTTAGTAGCTCTAACGATATGCCTGAAAGCTCGAAGTCTTATATTTTGAGCAAAACGGTCCATTCGAATGGCGGCTCGGAAGTTACCACACAGCAGATTTATGACGTAACCCTTCACTATACCATAGTACAGGACCTACCTCGCAAACAACCCCCACTCTGGCCTGGGGCCTTCAAGGTCGTTGGCGGAATTTTTGCTTGGGACGAATGGACAGAAACCAGTATCTTTGTAATTGTAACCTTGATCCCAAAGGGCTCTGGCCAGCTTCACAGCTAACTGTCGTTCGTCGAATGATACCTGGAGATGAAAAATGAAGCGTACGTTAAGACATGTGGTGCGCGCAAGCATTTTATATTTAGGTGTTTCGGGCTTACGATCTGAAAACAGTAAAAAAGTATCATAAAATGCAAATGAAAACAAATTTTTTGACGGTTTAAGGGCAACACTTGAAAATAGCCACAGCACCGTATTTCCAATATGCTTTCAATTTTGTGTACAATTGCATATCTACAAAAACTACGCAAGAAATTCGTAATAGCAATCGAAGCGGCAAAAACATCAACATGTTTTACAAAATAACATAAACACTTTACCTCCTTTCCTTGCCAAATATACATTTCTGCACCGAAGTCAAACACGTAACAATCGGCCGTGTTGAGCATTCCCATGGTAGGGAATTTCCCCCAAGCAAGTTCGAGAGGCACAAGTTTGTTGTCCTGGAAAGAAAATAATACATGACCAACACATCAATGATCGGCTGAAGGTAATTCTAATTTCAAATTAACCTCACCTCGAGTTTGTAAGATTTGATGGTGACCTCCGCATTAACTTCAAAAAACTCGTCTTCTTCAGCGCCTCCTGATTCCTCATATGGTTCTCTACAAAAAAAATAAGCGGTTGTGTTTCACTATTTTCGTGTTTTCAAACTTGAATTTGCTTGCTTGGCAATGAAGCAAAGTTGAAAACTACGTTTCTTCAATTCTTTTCAAAGCAATCGATATAAAAACCTATATGTGCGCATAAAAGCGTCCGTTCCCGGAATAATCAAAACTTTTGTTGATCGCACAATAAGCAAACGTTGTGAAAATAAGGATGTTCGATGTTCATGGCAAAATAACAATTTCTCGCACTTTCCACCCAGATGTTTCCAGAATTCTCTGGCGACGATTGACGAGGAAACGTTTTCTTCTATTATCGTCAACGATGACGCTTTTGAACCGAGGTCGCCTTTGTGAACGATGTAGTCGGCGATTTCCTGCAAGATTCCGCTCAATAAGGGGAGTGTTGAATAGCTGCATCGGTATTATTACGCTGCAGTAAAACTTAGGAAAACGCCAACAAACTTAACGTTTTGAACAGGAAAATTGACCTCCAAGCCAGATGGACTAGTTTCGAAAACACCAAAACAAGCGACCTGTTCAATAAAAGTTCTTATTGATACTTAAACATCTACCGTCTTCAGCACTTTCATTTTATTTAAGTTTTGCAAATTTTATTAGGTCTTAGGCCACAATATATGCTGACCAATTGTGGCCAACAATAACGGCAGTGCATGCCAAACGAGTGTAGACAAATGCAGCTTCAATCTGCAGAGAAATTAAGCCGTTTGCTGAGATGCAACAGGGCTCTGCCAACTCCGGCGTGTTTCAGTCAATGGAGCTTACATTACGCTCTTGCCCTCAGTACCTCGCAGATTTTCACACACCTGCGACAAAAAACGGCCCAGTCTGGGATTTCCTTCCCAGTGTCAAGCAAAATTTCTGACTTCACGCCATGTGCGCATGCACAGAGTAATATTCTACATATCAAATGCGCTGCGAAAACTGATAGTTATTAGACAGGCCCCTAGCCAGGTTTCAAAGTTTGGAGGGGCAATATAAATTTTTAGGGGGGCAAGATTTTTGTTTTTATTATTTGTTTTAATAAAACATGTTCTTGTCACAACAATATTTGGGGGGCACAAGAAAAATTTAGGGGGGCATTGCCTCCGAATCCCCATCGTGGCTACGGGCCTGTGATTAGGGCTTAGGGTTTGGTGTTTAAGTAAGTGTGCTGGGTTAGGCTTTGAAAAAGAAAAATAATTGAGGTCTAAGACTAAATCCAATATTTTTCAGTAGTTGTAGTTATTCCCGTGCTGTAGCTTGTGGCTATTTGACATCTCACCAAAAAGTTTTAATTTACACAATACACATCAAAAAAGTAATCGCCAAACTTTCTTCCTTTGCTCTGGAAAGCAAAATAACTGACAAACACCAATAGGTCAGAAATTTCGCTTGACACTAGATATCCGGGTAACCCACCAACCTCCGGTCACCACGACGCCGAAGCATTCTTACCAACTCGCAACTTCGTCCCTCTTTCTATCAAAAGCTTTGACAAGAGTATTAACAAGTTGTGGAGATGGGATCGACTGGACAAAGTTCGAAATTTCCAGCGGTCACAGCGCCTTGCATTTATTTATCAAAACATTTCCTCAAGTGTTCGGCACTAAGCTCAAATTTGCGTCCCAATCACTGGAAGGTCCACAAACTGACCCTGATTTCGACGGTCTTCCAACGGCGTGAATGCGTTGCGACAACACGTAACAATGGCGAATGATTTACCTGAACTTTCGCTCTCTCTATGACGTTGCAGAACTCCCCAAACCAAGCGTACATTTTGTCGCTCAAAATGAGAAGATAGGCATCTCCGCTGTTCAGCGAGCTGCTTTTGGGCTCCACCAAGCGGGTTTGGACGTGACGTCGACCTTTGACCCTGCAGTTACGTCAAAAACTTACAGCCGGGTAGCCTTCTCTTTCAAGCAGCACGAGTCGGACGCAGCGGCACCAATCAATCTATTTTTGATTTACAACAAACTTAAGACGCCAAAATGACTAAAAGCGCTGGCAAATTTATCCCATTACACACCAAGGCATCCAGTTTCTGCAGCTCCAGCAACTGCAGGCTTGCGTAACGAAACCCCACACAGACCACAGCATGCAAAAACGAAAGATCTTGGACAAACCTGAGAAGCATCTTATCTTTCCAAGGTTGAAGATCGCTCGCTGAGAAGGCAGGCTTCTTCGTGCTACGCAAGCTTACCTGTGATAATAAATCAGTCTTTTTAATTACCACGAACATGTTAATAACTGACTGAGAACTTTTATGCTAGCGTCTTATGCTTTGCTTTCAAACACTAACAATGGTACTAACCATGGCTGTGGAACCGGAGCCAAAGCAATTTTGGATGGCTGGAGCCGGAGCCAAAAACTTTCAGATGGTGGAGCCGGAGCCCGAAATCTGGGTTCCTGTTCCACAGACATAGTTCGTGAAACAAGCGAATTACGCAAATAATGCAATGTTTTTTCTGATTTTTTGGACCAAATTGTTCTGCATCCTTAGTAAGAGCCAAAAGCTTTGGAGCCGGGCCAAAACTTTTAGATGCCCGGAGGTGGAGCCTAAAGTTCGATTTCCGGTTTACAGCCCTGGTACTAACAACAACAACATCCGCCACTGATACGGCTATTCATTCCACAAGTTCAAACCGGTCTGATAAGGCTTGTACGAAGTACAAACGCATGCAGACGTTAACAGTCAGTGAAAAGGTACATTTTCCGCAAAGTAGAATAAAAACGAACTCGTCGAAAACTGCCTTGCTTTCTTACTTTGCTGAAGTCAGCTTTGTGCGCCAGGCCTGCCAAAGCTGCGGAGGTGAAATGGGACCCATGGCCAAATCTGCTGGCCAGTCGTTGTTGTTCCAACTTCACTACGTTCGACCGCTGTTCTGTGTACGATTGCTACAAAAAAGTAGCAGAACGTTTGCAATGTTTTAGGCTTAAAAGAAAATAAAGAGTAAGGTTTGAAAAAATTGTCAGCTGTAGTTTTAATTTTGCATATAAAAATTTCAGGAAAAAGTCTAATTTTTATAAATTCAACCAAATATTTTTCCACTTTTGTCGTTAAATTATTGAACTTGATTTCGATCGACTACAGTGACTGGCAAAACTTTCGATGGCCCAAGCCACTCTTTCAATCGTAACATTCTCATTCTAAAAGCCCAGTTTCAAGTTTAAGCTGCACTATCTATTCAGTTACCTGCCTGTTTCATAACAATATATTGTGATGTCCTACACCGTATAATAACAAAAATAATGCTTTGTTAACTTCAAACAATCAATGTTCGACAATTGTTACAGTAGCCTACGTTTTCGCCCATGCAACCGGCGCAGGATTGTAGCTCTTTCGTACCACGCGGCCCACAACAGAAAGCGGTCCAATGAAAAGCACTAAACGGGCCACAACTGGGCCGAAGCCCACAGTTTGGCGACCGCTAGACCACACTATCATGTCGTGGAGAGAGGGTCGACAACACGCATCTCAATCTTTTTTTTATCATACTCATTCTTACCTTAATATCATCCCTTGCAGCAAGAGCCTTGACTGGGTTCCGCATCGACCCCCTGTTTCTCGTCCCCCGTTGCACGCCTCGCTTCAAATGGCCCAAGTTGGACAATTCCTGCGAAATAGAACATATCCTGAAATGCAGTTCATCGATTGCAGTTATCCGTAGAAGAAACGTGCCGACGTTTTCGAAGAACCTTAGAAGTTTAATTTTCACTGCATCACAACGTTCAGTGATTTCGATCAGTTTTCGATGGAGGCACAGAATGTATGTCCACAAAAACGTTTGTTTATAAAGTGGTGATGCAACCGGATTTTCTCACCACGTCATGGTCCTCTGTGAGCCATGAAGGAGCCGGAGTGGGGTCCTCTTGGTCCATGTTGTCCTCGTCGTTCACGCCGTTCGCCACAGCAGTTACGACTAATTCGTATTCGACGGAAGTGGCGGAAAAGAAATTCTCGAAATCTTCGTCGACAATGTCTGGGATTTCAGTGGTGGATTCTTCGGTTTTCTGCAAATTGTCGAACGGAAAAATGAAAAAGAAAAGTTTCTGGGAATTCCGCTTGCCATCACAAAAAGCGCGAAAGCATCAATGCAACATATCGTAAAAACTTCCTTTTAGCTTAAAATATCTTCAGTGTGAAAGAGGTAGAAAAATCCGAAAGGAAAATTACTTCCGCTTTCAGACAACACAACGGTAAGCAAAATGTTTTTTGACGACGTAACGAGAAAGTTCCACCGAAACTCACTTTGATGATTTCCGGTTCAAGGCCTTTTCTGGCTAATTTCAGAACCTCAGACAGTTTGTTCAGGCCAGGTTGGTCGGACTTCACGTCGTCCACAGTTACAACTGGCTCGTTTCGAACCGGGACAGGCAGAACTCGCCTCTTGAGCGACGGCGAAGGAATGATCGGCGTCACGGCCTGGTTGTCTGCAGATCAATTACGTCCACTTTGTGCAAGAAATCGGGCAACAAGTTCGAACAAAAGAAAATCTCGAACACCAGTGAATGAAGAAGCGCCATTCGGTCAGAAAAGCAACGCGGCTTTATTTGTACAAGTGGTGGTGAATTCCAGTGAGTTACAGCTGGGCGATGCAAGCATTAAACATGTTCAAACTTAACACGGCAATAAAGGTCAGGAACGCATGCTACGTGTTTTGAACGATCCAGTTCACGTCTTCACCTAATATCAATTTGTCACGCGATTTCGATCAAATGCGCATTTTAAAAATGCTGCATACATGTAAGCAGGGTTTTTTTAAGGTTTGACCTTGGTGACCGCTGATACATTTTTAAGCAACCAAAATTTTATCGAAATACTGAGATGGTCGTAAAGCGAGGTTTTAGTGTATTTTACCAGTGGTTTTGCAGTGAGGTTCTGCCGTATTTTGAGAGACCGAAACCGTGTCGATTTCTCAAAACACCTCAAAAACACTGCATGTGACAAAAATTTTTACGACGAAACATGCAAGAACCGAGATGTAAAAGAAAAAAAGAGCTGTTTATACGAGAATGTACTTTTTTTCGCCATTTTTCCATGAACAGTGAACTGCGACGCGTCGTTCTGCTTTCCCGCTCTGTTTTTCCAGTTTTCAGAATTGTTCATGATTGAGTTGAGGCGGTCGCTGATGTTGCTGCCGCCAACCGCTGAAGGTCGTCCGCCGTTCACAACTTTATCACCGTTTTGTTTCTGAGAACCAAACAAGATTGCTTTTCTAGCATCGCTGATTGAACTATAATCGATTTCAACAAACCACGCTTTTTGTGAAGGGTGGTCGGAAATTTGGATCAAGTTCATTTCGCGGATTTGTATAATGGCATTCAAATCGCTGTTACACTGGTATTTTTCCTACTCTCCACTTCTCGTCATTTTCCTGCAGCTTGTGCATCCGGACTCCCAGAGACGACTTGATGCTGCTCGGGTCATCTTTCTTCACTTTGCGTTTCCAATCTTCCTCTTGGTTCTTCTGAAGAAGCTTCAGTCTGAAGAAGCAGCAGTTCAAGTTTAGCAAGGCAAAAACATTGCATTTCATGCACGCAAGCGCCGTAGTAAAGTGCAAGTAATCACAAAACAAGTGGAAACGTTTGTGTTTTCACCTAAGAATCATAGTTGTGAAAACAGCTAGGAATCATAAAATAAATAGTTAAGCGTTTATTTTGAACAGCACCTTTTGAAAAGCAAGATTGCTCGAGCAGTTCAAAGGTTTTAAAAGTTGAAGCGCCACTAAAACTGATTGCATTCGAACCATTTTTACGCATTCCTACATGTTTGGTGCAGGAAAGGTTGCAATGTGAATGAGAAAATTAACGTTGGTGGAAAAAAACAGCACGATTTCAAGCGTCAGACGAAACTATCCAAAGCATAAAAGGCCACTTGCACGCATGTACCTGTCTTTAATTGAACCAGTCGATTTAATCTCGGCTTCCCGCACTTTGCCCATTTCTTCCTCGCCGTCTTCCGGATCGCTTCCGGACGCCGGACTCGGACTAATTGGCCGAAACTGGACAACAGGAGACGTAGAACGGTCTCGTAACTTCGGACTCTTGCGCCTGAATCCATACAGAAAGATAAATTTTAAAAATCGTCCCAAGCGTTGAAAAAGGCAAAACAAGCAAATAAGCATATGCTGCTTGCAAGAAAGAGTTTGCTCAAAACACAAAAAGTCTCCCTTTTGTCCCCCATCCATTCTAAATCGCCTCGTCAGTCCCAACAAAGGCAGGCAACTACCTGCCGCGTTCGGACAGCTCATTACCGTAAAACTCACCCGCTTGAGGTTTTTTTCGCAGAGAGGTACTTGTCGCTTTTGTCTGGATCCGGTGAAACTGGTGTTGTACTTTCTAGGAACACCGACCTGCAATGCAAGTAATCACAAAAAGGCGTAATAGGACTATAACGCCGGTTTTCCTTTGAAATATATCGCAAAGAAACCTGTTCTAGGCGGATATATTTGTTGTCGCCTCCCATACTTTCGCCTTAAAGTAATCAATAATAAAAAACCGGACAACATAAACGGCCGATGTTAATGTCAGTCGGGCTTTTCTAATTTCGCATTTACAGCCGCACAAACATTGCTTCAAGGCTGCTTTCTGTTTAACATCAGCTCAAAGAATACAAGGAAAGTACCTTCAGCGGGAAAAGAGGCAGAAATGACCCACATAATTTGATCAAAGATTATATGGAAAACCATGGGTTTTCTCCAAACGCGCCGGTTTCTGAATTATGGTCGGAATAAACCCAGAAACCCAGCAGTACTGTTCAGCACAAACCTGCGATCGAAGCTCAAGAAATTACTTACTTAATCTTCCCAGGTTTTCTCTCATTGCCTGAATCAGGTTTTGGCGCTTCCTTCGTCTTGGAGCGTTCAGAAGCGGAAGGATTATTCTCATGGGAGTTTTCGGTGGTTTGACGTTGCTTCGGAAGCTTTTTGCGGCCCCTTCGTCCTGGTGAAATACCAGTGCTAGGTGGCGGTGCGGAGTCCTGAAACGAGTTCACAAAATTATGACCGTTTACCTGTAACATGTTGAAAAGACGTTGCTTTCCACTAAGATACGTGTCTGTTGCGAAAATAGGCTATATTTGGTTCTTTTGACGTTTCTAAGCATTCAGAAATATGAGGTGGGCTAGGCTTAAAGCACCATCAAAATTAGCAAGCAGTAAGGCATGTTGATATCTGAATGAGGAAAACTAAGGATAGCATCACATTTCCTTATTTGGAATCAAAGCAGGTTCTACAAAATACGGTGATGTAGGGTTAAACGTTTTACAGTACAGGGCGACCACCTGAATTAATTTTGCTTTTGCTTTTGAATCAATTAATAGCTCTGAATTTTACGCAGCCAGGCAAGTCACGTGGTATTCAACAACTGCCTCAGTTTTGCAAACGCCATCATCACCCGAGCACAACACTGCGTTTAGTTTTATTCACGCTGCTTTCTCGTTCACGAACTTACAGCGCAGCGCGTTGTGATAAACCTTACCATTGCTACTTGTGTCTATGCGTTCAAAAAAATAATAAAATGCACTTCTCCCAGTATAGTTTCGTTATCATCAATCACGACGCAAGTTTCGACGCTTGGGCAGCAACGCTACGTGTACAAGAAGAGTAATCAAAACGAAAACCGGATATAAGAGTACACATTGAGCACTAAGCAGGCAGTGGCCATCCATTTGTGTCAAGATGCTTGTATTGATTCAGCAGTGCTTACCTTGGAATTATCTGCGAGGAGTTTTTTCGCTTCAGCGAAATCTTCGGATTCGACTGGTTGCGTCCGATGACGTTTCGATGAGCTGCGATTTGACTCTAAACAAAACCACGCAACCGTGACCGCTGAGGGGAGATTGATGACAAGGATAAGAAACAAAAAAGAGGCAATTTCAACGATTGAGATCTTGATGTTCTACAACAGGTAACGGTCAAGTAACAGCATCATGTAGCGAAATGAGATAAGACACGTGCTCAATCCCCAACAAATCGTTACTGTGAAAAACACACAGTTGATCAAGCAAGGGCAAACTGACGCCTGCTTGAGCAAAATTAAAGACCTCAACAAAACATTTTTCGAAGCCGGTCAGAAGATTTGAGCTAATTCAGTTTCTCAGCATAGTAATGACCATCCGCCTGAAGAGGAGTTCAGTTGCGTCGTGAGTCACCACCAGTACTTCCGGCATGCAGTCCGTCGATTTTCCATCATTGCAAACATATTGTTTTTCTCTTGCAATCGCAGTTGCAACGCCCGCGACCCACCCGGTAGAAATGAATCACTGAGGCTTTTAAGTTCACCAATTGAAGCCTGCTCACGCGTTTGCCGACACTGGTACCTGCGATCACCGACCAAGCCGACAAAAACCTTTAAATATAACATACTCACTTATTTCAGGAGCGGAAACTTTATCGCAGATTTTATGGAAAAAAGACAAGCGATCCTTGAAAGATAAAACTTCCTCCCCCTCTCCACTCTCTTCAAAGCTCTTCGACTTTTCACTTTCTTGTGACCTGATAAATTGTTTTTCCAGTGTTGAGAAAAAAATAAACGTACAAACGTTTTTTGACTGTTTTCATTTTGACAGATAAAAAATTTCCGAGGGCCTCTAAATATGTCGTTACGACACGGCGGATATAATCCACGTGGTCGTCGATCTTATCGACGGCGTTGTCAGTCCCGTGGTTGGATCAACCGGAAGTGACGATTTAAGCAAAACTTTGACAATAACGCTTAGGTGGAAGGTCAAACACTTTTTGTTAAGGCTTCTACTGAGTAACACGATCGAGCAGCAAAGGCAGAAAACAAAAAGGTTTGAACAGAGGTCAATGCCTCAATAAGGACTAGCAACTGCAGCGCTAGCGGTCACGTCGGGGTAACTGCACTCCTGTGGCCATTTACAGTAACAAAGATAACGAGGCCTTCGTCAGGATAACATAAAACGAAAAGGCGACCATCGAATGTTTCAAATACAGCGATCAGAGCGAGCGCAAAACCTCTTGTATTGGACTGTTGCACGGTATCATCGGCGCCTGTCGAAGACCGCGACCTTTCTTTTTAAAAAATTCAGCATTGCTGCTGCTTGCGTTTCCAAAAGCGGGCACCAAACGAAATCAACATTGTTCATTAGTACTTACAGCATTCTGTCTGGCAGCGCAATAAACATTAGTCAGATAAAAACAAAAAACGCTTTCCTTGCCATAAACCTGTGCCCAGATCTTCCTCAGAACTTCTACTGTACACAAGAAATCAAGTTCTAGTTCCAGGTTAATACTCTCACATCAGCAGACGTGTACCTGCTTCAGCGAACCTTTAATTATTCATACAAGACTGGGCTTTGCAGCAATGACGGTATGTGGTCGTGGAATTGCTGATGAGAAGCTATTTCCACGCAACAAAATACTCAAAACAGCATCAGCCCCAAAACCTTCAAAAAATTTAAATCTGCAAAGAAACAAAAACATATAACGGCATGGCACAATCAGCGGTGTCAGTTTTAAACGTCGTTGCCGGGTAAGTGCGCTGTTAATCACATTAAAATGACCGTGAGGTTGACTGAGGTCAAATTAGTGGAACGTTTCATGCCTGACAATTACGCATCAATTTCTACCCCTGTTTTCTCAGGCACATATGTTATTGACGGAAGCAAAAGACGCGTCGATGACAAAAGCATGAAACGCAAGACTTCAATCGTCTGATTGCCTTAGGGCTCAACAACTTAATGTTATGCGCTAAAAACGACACACTTGTAATTTTTTCGGGCACAGGCGCTTGAGGCTGAACGAACTTAACACGCTTACACACTCATTTGCGCTGATCTGCTGCATTATGCAAGCGCTGTTTACAGTTGGGAAACTCTGGTCAAAAAAACTGTACCATGACCAAGCTTCAGATATACTGAAACGAAAAAAATCGATTCAAAGCTTGTTCATCATGTTATCCATACCGATCAGCTAGAACAAGTTATAAACCTGCGGTCTAAGAATGTGATTTAAAGGGTTAATAGCCTTTGCTCTGACATTTCGAAAAAGGTAATAGACTTTGCAGACATTTCGATTACTACGACGAGTAAACCCTAATTTCGAATATTCATCGCAACGTTTCTTCTTGAGGGGTCAGTAACTTTTAATTAGGATGTAATAGGAGTCCGTGACCCAGATATGCTTAAGAAACGCTGAGCGAGAAGAAACGCTCATTGCTTCACTTAACGCTAATAGAAATATAAAAGAAACGACTGTAGTCAGGAAGGTTTCCAATAAGGTTACTCCAATCGTGCACACCGTGCAGGTTCGCTGCCTCCGCATCATACAATTTCTCAGGACATTCTCAACCCCGTTAGAACGATTCACCTTACAACAAATTGTCAACAAGGTCGTCATTACTGGTGTGCACGAGTTGCCTGCTCAGGACAGTATTTTCTGCGCAGTACCGGCGCACAAGCCGCATCTGGTTGGCAGAAGTTCGGTTTTCGGTTCCACTTCAGCAGACACACCCTGGTCGTGACTCTCTGTAAGCTTAAGATTGGGTTCTTTGTAAATTCAGCAGGCAGATTAAATAAGCAATCCAGATAATCCTTGTCTGTTGTGTAGAAGCTTCACATCTCCGAGTGTCACGAGTGGTCTGCGGCGCCCGTAGAGGCGTCACAAATGACCCAATTTCAACACCAGTCATTCGTAAAAACCTGGAGGCCGGGCAAGGAGGCCGGGCTCTAACAGGGTTGATTCCATGGTTTAACTATCCGAGCACAGAAAATACTGAGTAGTTGAGCGTTCTTACACTTTTCAGTGGAACGGAAAATAGAAAATAACTTCAAAGCAACATCATAAAGGCATACTGACACGAGCAAGTGAATAAGGTCATTAATTTGTGGGTCAACGAAGTAAGCAGCATTCCGCAATACTAAAAGCGTGTAGACAACTTTTTTCGGAAGGTTTGGTAATTGTCTATGCACCTTGATACAGTGAATACAGTGAACACAAGCAGAAATTCGCTGTTTCAAAACTCACTTTCAGTTTACAATGCAAATCTTTTGGTACGACTTTCAGTTTGCTTGGCTAATGCTGTTGCAGCAAGTTTTATGCACTAGTATAAAGTCTTGGAGAAGTATTGTTGATGAAGCTTTAATGAGTGAGAAAACAACGCTAACCACAAAAAGCAAATTGTTCTTACTAAGACCTAAACTTTTCGTTAATCTTACGGCGAATACCTGACTTACCTTACGACCTTTCGACTACAAGGATGTACCAATATTTAAAAATTTATTTCGGCTAAATGAACTAAGATGTACGAGCATTTTCCCTGATGGAATAACACAGGGTACTTAATTCCAATTCACAAATAAGAGACCTATAATCGCTCTCAAAAGTCCGGCAGTTTTTACCGAACTTTTGGTGAAGGTCTGCTATGCGCAAGAAATACCGATGTTCAGTACTTTGTATGCTTGATCAACCCTCCCCCGGTTATCGCATTTAACTATACCGCTGTTGGTCTACCTGCACAAGCAGTTGAATATGCCGGAAATAACATACGTGGGTCTGTGGGATGCTAGCTGTAGCAGCCACTTGAATAAAGAACCAACGTCGCACGTCATATTCAAATATGAATAAATCTTGCTTATTGTAAACTGCCAACGTATTACCGACGCGAAACTGACACGTTTTGCGGGCATGTACCTGAACCCTTTACGCTGCTTGGTAAGCAGAGAGCAATTTTATCCATACCACGCAACCGCATTGTGGCGCTTAGCAAGATAGGCATTGCCAAGCAAATAAACAATTTGAGGCTATGAAACACGAATCACGGAAATGCAGCAGCGCACACTGGAGTCGTGCGCTGCGTTTACTGGGGTGAGCTCGGTATGGAGCAAAGGACGAACCTTTAAAAACAGGACATTTGTTTTGAGCAGGCAGCTTGAACACAAACTAATGCATGTATGTTGTTTTTCAACAGCACTGACTGAATGCCCACTCATCCGTCTCAAGATTATTCGGCATGCAAAGAAAGTGCGAAAGTACAGTAAGAACCCACACATGTTGATTCCAGGAAGCTACAAGCACAACCGATGCCAACGAGGATGCGGAAAACGCTGACTGACGGTTTGCACTTGGGACAACAAACACATTTACTTGGAGTGGTGAATAGATAACAACGCAGATGAATTTAACCAATCGATTATTTCCGCCAGTATGCAGCGCCGGCTTTGAGGCAGCGACTTCAAAACAACAAAAGTTCCCTTTATTTTTTGGATGCGAGTGGCTAAAATGGGCTTTTATGGGGGACAAACAGCGCCATGACTGGCCGGCGCGAGCCAGCGAAGTTGCCATTCCTAGAATGGTTTCCATGGTTTTGACAGCAGCGCAAGCTCATCCTGACTTAGAAAAACGTTAGAAGAAAATGGTGAAAGCACTGCGATGAGAAAAACTGCCCCCTTGCCCCCTTAATTTCATCAAAACGCTCTGCAACAGTAAATCTCTTTTGCAGCGTATGCTGTGCTGAAGCCTGAATCTGGCTCTTGTTCCGGTGCTAATTACCTAAACCGCACAACTCGACATGGTTACCTTCGACAAGAGTCTCGCTATATTATGTTATATGCAATCCGTTTTGCACTCGGCACCTGAAATTCTGAAGCCCTTGCATCGACGAACCACAACGCGAACGCATATAATTGCTTTGTCGAGTGTGTCGCAGGTTATCATTTAACACAGCAGTGTCCACAGATCATAGCAGAGCGCAATGAGCTGCAGCAGATGCAAAGGTATGCTTACGGCGTTGTCAAAACATAAGAACAATCAGCGCTGGCCTTTTTTCTCGCTGCGAAAGACAGCATGTAAAGGAAGCTATTTGTTGATCGCAGGAAGACGGGCAGTGTCATGAGACGCAACGGTATCACACACCAGCCACAACAACGGCACCCCATGATAAGTCAGTCAGACGCAAAATAAGAACTTGACACATAGGCGTTGCCAGCGGGCCCAGGGGTCATATCCCCAAATTTTTAGCATATCTGGTCATTTTAAGCTTTGACAAGCGACGTCCCAAACAAAAATACTGTTGTTCGCCTGAAGTCAAACATTTCGCTCCCCCCAAATTTTGGGCTGGCTACGCCACTGATTTGGCAGAAAATTTTCATATGCTACGAAGCTTTCCAGCATGAGCTGGTTGCTGCTCAACCAGGGGCGTAACGAGGTGAGATGGCGCCTGGGGCAAGAGTAAGGTTGGAGCCCCCATGTTCGAATTTGACGTCTTCAGGAAGGAAATGTACTGTATTGAAGACAGTACTTGTGACATTGTTGGGACTTTTCGGCGCCCGGGGAATTGTGCCCCCCTTTCCCCCCCTCGTTACGCCCCTGTGCTCAACGCAGCCCAAAAAGCTGAGCGAATGTAGAAACCCTTAAAACACAAGGGTATGAAGACCTGATTGGTATGAAGTTTGGTGGCAGACATGTATCAAAGTTTTGTGGCAGTACCAACATACAAGTTTTGTGGAAGTGGCAACATACAAGTGCAGTGCATTGTTATGAAATCGAAACGGTTATCTACACACGCAGTACAAACACAAGGAAACAAACAATGAAATGCAAACGTAACGTTCATTTGTGATGCCGCAAATCTTTCAACCATGCCTTTGCAGACCACCAGCCTAGAAACTGCGATATATAATAATGCAATGCATTTATTTCATCTCATAGGACCTAGTAAACTTTGCTTTAGGTAAGCAACGACCTGTCAAGCCTTCACCTGAGGCTACTATTCTCTGCGTCACTCTTTGAAGAGACTGATGATTGCAGGGACATTATGACGCCACTCAAAGGTCCACAGATTTTTATGAATCTGAGCTACTTTCAGATGTTTGCACCACACATGCCGCCTTCCGCTTGTGAGTGGGACTGAGTGGACCATGCTGCGATTAGAATTGGAGCGATATTGGGTGACTTCGTTGAAAATGCTTAGCAGAGTGCTTTTATCGATTTAAAAAATTATGGTAGTGAAAAACACGTGAGTCTTGTTTGAGTTCTGGCATTGTTGCTATTACAGAAAGCAGAACCCCAATTTGATTGGAGCAAGATGAGCATATCATTGCTTGAGCGGCTCCTTACATAAAATCACGCGGCCGCTACCTGTGGAATCTTTTGACTGTGGACGCATACACAAGCCAATGCTTTCCAAACATTTACGCTTTCTGTAAGTTTGCTGTCCTCTTATGCAGTGTTATTTCGCCCATTTTTTAGCTATCTTGACTGACGCACAGCCTGTGATGAAGCTACAGCGTTGCGATATGTTTCACTTCGCTTGAAACTTGAGGTTTTGTGCGTAGAAATCCTTGTCTTACCCGCTTACTGCCTCGCTCTTGGCCTGGATTCACTTCTACTCGATGCTCTGATTTGTCAAGCAAGCGTTCCGGCCTTCCGTATTCACTAACTTCGACCAGGAATTGTAGGTGCCTGCCACGCACATCGCAAGCAGTACGCAACCAAGCAACCCACGCAGTACAGACTGCAATGAGATTAGTCGAAATGACGTGACCCAGAACCAAACGAAACAGATGTCACGGTGAAGGTAGTAGAAATACCTGAGCTGCAAACCGATTGCTTTCACGTTCGTGTTAACAGAGAAAATTGCTAAGGTTTCCAAATGCCGTGGAAACCATTACAAATCAACCAAAAAGAAATGCTTTTTGGCTACTCCTTGTAACGATCAGCAGCGCGATAGCAATAAATGGCAAACCGTTAAAATAATTTAAAATAGCGAAGTCAGACTCACGGTGAAATTCTCACAGACACGCTATTCCGTTATTATTTTCTACGTTTTCTATTTTATGGAGATAAAATAAACCTTTTACGTATTTTTCTAAACGGTATGTTTATGTTTCTTTCACCGCGGTTTGGACTTCGCTAATTCTAAACCGTTTTAACCATCTATCAATGACAATATCTATACATCCAAACCATATCGATGTTCGGAACGCCTGAGCAGCAAGAGACAAGAGGATAACAGAAAGTTTGGTGAATTACCCAGCAGATGACAATAGTCAGCATCCTGTCATTCGTGAAGTCGGAGGCGCCAATTCCAATTTCAGTGCGACATGCTACCAAAATGCGCTCAACTGCTAAATCTTGACTGCATAAACCAGTTCATCTTTCCAGTTAAAAGTGTTTGACAGACCAACCGGTTTCGGTTTTCATAACCAGAGTTTTCTCCGAAAAAGACGAAGGTGGATCGACTCCAGGGCGAGATATCGACGACTGCCAGTCAATAATGACTGTTGGAACAAAACTGAACGAGCGCATATGAAGCACATACAGCTGCAGAGATCGTACTCTCCATGCCCTCAAAGACTCACTTGAAAACGCTGCCTTTCATATAAAAAGCAACGACTTGGTTGTCCTATCTGAGCGACAGGACGAAACATCGAGTTACGCTGGTAGGAAAAACTTCAGTCAAAAGTAGGAGGTCGGTAAGTCGGAGAAAAACGTGGAAAGAAAACGATACCCGCCTTTACAGAACTGCACTCAGGACCATTAGCTGCTGTAATGCGACACTTGTACAGTGACCTAATACGGCTCCTAGCAATATTGCGAACGGGCAGCAGGTGGCTTTGCTGGGAAAGGCGTGTGATGCGGACAGCCCTACAATTCCGACAAAACCACAGAAACGTTTTCTACAAAACAACTCTCGCATAATTTTATGCTACGGCGTAGTACAACCATCCTTTTCCGATCAGCTGAAACTGTATTATCCCGAGCACGTCACAATGCAAGAGCTTGCTTCACAACAGGTTTAACAAATCTTAACTATATTGTCGCATTCAGCGCAAACAACTCGTGTCAACCAAGGCGCAGACGCGGTTGTCAAAGCATCTGCAGAATAGAAGCAGTTGATCACTCCAATCAATTGCACCACCAACTGCCTTTTCACGCCTGATCAAGCAAGACTGCCAAAAATGCTATGACCTCAAGACAGGCCGACGTGCTTACACAGATGAAGATTTCTGCACGTTACCTCACACCACACAATCTAAGAACCTGACCTTACAGCGAAATGAATGAGCTCACAGTAAGCAGATGCTGCTTTCCTGTTTCGTCCATTTACTGCAGAGTGCAGCGAGCAAGCGTATCAGCAACGGATTGGGATATCGGTGAATGGTTACGCACCACGTTCAGAAATAAGTTGTAGCAGTGGCATTAATGAAGGCACTTTTAATTCAGCCAACTTTCATTCCACAGTAAACAAGAGTGTTGGTCTTAGTCTTTCATACTAACAAACAAACAGGTTTATCCTTTACTAGCAACCATTTCGGAAGAATTCAATAAGGAGGCAGTGCCCAGTCACCAAATTACCTGCCGCCAATATGCCATGTGGCCGAATAATCTCACAAGCCAGTTGCCAGGCAAAGCACCTGCTTTGTCAGCAAATAGGGATTGACCAATAATTCCTAAACCGGTAATTGTTACAGTTCAGACTAAGCGAAATCGTAGGCATTTTCCTGTTTTTTTGTTGTTATTTTTGCAATAGTTTCTTTACGCGGTTGTTATTTAAGTTTAGTAACCTTTATTTTTTCAAATGCTATCAGGATTGGCTTGCTAACCTTGATTCACGAAACCCTGCTGCGCGCCAGTTCAACCTGAAATTACCTGCAGCCTTTTAATATGAAACACCATAAACATAACAAAACGCCTGAAACAGTTAAACATCACTCTGCTGGACAGTTCGATAATTTGTTATGCAATCAATTACGCCCAAGACTGGCCTGCAATTGCAAACAACGGCCGAAGTCATTTCGATGGCGAACAGCCACATCGCATGTGTGCGATACGCAAACGCTCAAGCTGCCACTTCTCATCAACACCGGCGATGGTGCGATGGAAAACTAGAAATAATGGCTGAAACTTAATGGTGCGAATTCTGATTCACCTTACATGGGCGAGACAAAGTCCTAGCGCTTTTCTCACAAGTATCTATTTCTGAATCAGAGCAGTGAGTTCCAACCGGTAGCAAACAGCGCGGCAGCAAAATGGTTTTGAACCAGCTCTGCTGCAAGCAGTGCAAAACTTGAGCAAACTGTCGAGAAGATCCTGAAGTCAGTCAGTCTGCTTGATGAACAGACCGGTCGTGAAATTGAGCGGGTTTTGCTGATGAAATTTGGCTTATCAGTAGCTTCATACTCGGAGGCAATGAGGTTGAACAAACAAAACAACAATTCTATTTAAAAGCTGCAAATCTGCTATGTACAGTACTTCAAAAGCGCAAAACGGCGTGAATTCTGAACACCTACCTCATTCCCATTTGGTTTAATATATCGTCGGTTTTTGGTATCTTTCTGCACAGAGCAAGTACTCAACTACAAGAATATGAAGATGACGGTGTTGACTGCCTCTATTTTTCTGCCTTACGAGCGCCAAGTATCGAAAGTCGCTGATCGTATGGGCGCTGATCTTTCACGCGGCCCGAGTCTCAACTGAATGGAAGAACAGCAAAAGACAGTTCAGCTGTTTTGCTGCGTGGCGTAATGAAGCAACGGTTTTCATTTGGATATAGTCGCGTGCGACCGCAAAAATGAAAAGGGAAGCGACTGTGTCGATACAGGGGAACAGAGGAGGAGCATTCTGAACACTCGAAGCACTCCACATGCTGTTGAACTTTTAAAACAAGCCACTCAATTCAATGTCGTCCGCGTCGGCACCACCCATCAAGCCAAGCGCTGATGACAAATTGTGAACGCTCATAATTTCTACGCAAATATCAAATGCTGCCTGTTACACATTAGATGGCACTTACACCAATCAATACCTGCGTATGGAACTCATGCAGCACTTGATCATAAACACGCTCATAAATCATGATTTTAAATCGATTTTTACGCTTATTTGCAGAAAGTCACTACTTGTCGTATCTTCTGCGTATAAATTAATTGAGTTCCCCAAACCGATTTCTTTCCAAAAGCATTCCTGCAACAAACGGCTTGTCCCACGTCATTACACCCTGAACAGCTTAATACTCCTACGACGTAAAATTTGAAGCGTTTGAAATAGCTTATGAACTTGAAGTCATTTCCAATTAGAGGAGCGAAAAGCGACTTTTGAAGAACAGAACTCGATGCTTGGGAAATTTTAACAACTTTTTAACTTCAATTTTCGCCACAAATTGGCAGCATAACCAATGCTAGGTTGCGGTTTCTCTCAAAGGTTCGTCAATGAAGTTCAACGTAGCAAAACGTCGCCCAGTGTGTTTTTTTAAACGAAGGTTTTCAAAATAACTTCAGACATATGTCAACGCCAACATGAAAATCAGCTAACAGGTCAAACTGGTGGCTCTCGCAGCAGGTTTACGAGTTCGCCACAGCACGACGTTCTTCTGCAACCTCATTCCATACCCAAACCTTGTGTACACCGGAGTGTTAACAGCTGGCGTTTGCTGAGCCAATGCCTCGAATTACGCTCGATCCTAATTTTCGAAACGTGGCAAATGACTAAACCAGGCTTTAATCACACTAATGTGAAAATAACAATCAGATCACCGCACGTTTTTCAATTTGACCTAGTCGGGTCCATGCAAATGGTCAGTCGGGTGCGCAACTACAATGACTTTGTTTCTAATTCCGTCAAACGATGTTGCAAATTACAGGTCAGCGTTCATTTCCTTTTTGCGTGGTATGCGCCAAAGTTTTGGTCTGAGTGTATCTCCCAAACAAACGGAACAAAAACCTAAATGTCGAAGAAAATTTGTTCAGCTTCCGTTTGCCCCGACTCCAATTCCTGCCCCAGCCAACACAACTCGCCAACACCGAGGTAGCCAGGGAAAGTCGAGGCCTCTATGCCCCCCGAAATTTTTAGCATATCTTGTTGTTTTGTGCTGTGAGGGGCGCTGTCCCAAACAAAATACTGTTGCTCGCTTAGAGTCAAAATATTTGACAAAAATAAAGCATTTGGGCTGTCTACGCTACTACTCACCAAGCGACGGAACCGGTAAATTTTGCTAGCACGGTCCGAACGCAACAACGCAATCAAGTTCACCCACACTGCCCAACTGCAGCCAAAGCATGTTGTCGCCCAAGTGTCCTCACAAAATGCCCGGTCACTGAACCCTCACGTCGCTTCATTCTTACACAGCCCTGTTTTGAATCGCTTTTAAACGATGTCAATCGTCAATTGTCGGTTACAGGGTGCTGCAGCTTGTCAACAGCTTCGGCATTTCACAACGATTCCCGCAGCTTGATGTATGCCGCGACGGGATGCTCTTTGTAATTCAAATTTTAAAGAACGATCCTGGAGTGACCTTTTTATACCCGTTCTACCAAGTTTGCAGCTCAGTTTGTGTCCAAACATGTCTAACTGGTTCATGGCGAAAAGAATTAGTACAAAAAGAAAAGGTAAGCTCATGCTGCTTTTGTCGGCGGCCGATATTTTACACTTAACAGCATCAAAGCCATAAAAGATAGTAGAAACCCCTGCATGAGAAACGTTGAAACTTGACTTTACCATTAACGTAGTTTTAGCAATATTTGCTCTCGATCTGATCCGCTTTATCAGCGATGAAAACAGCATTTTTGAAATGTCTGATGTGATATTGATATACCTGTTTTACTTTGCCGTAACAATGACGTAGCCTAATCTGATCATCACGACTTTCGGAAAATATCCTGTCGGATTTTGCAGAAATACGCATGATGCTTGCATTGGACTTTTTTTCAAGTAATATACCCCTTGACATAAGTGGCATGTGAAAGAGGACACACCCGGCAGCAGCTGATCCAGCATTTGATTGATGACAAAATTAAACCGCTAAATCGTAGTTGAACACATGACCATCGATTGTCAGGAGAGCAATTATACCAATTATGAAGCTTGGACATACCAACATGTTTTGAAGTAACTTTTGTTACAGAAAAAGACATCCAAGCATAATGTTCAACGCAAAGATTACGTGGAACGATGAAAATCTCAAGCATTGCGCAACGCACAACAATCGCAAGAAAGTCCCCAAAACCAGTAAAGAGAAGATTCAGAGAGGTAAGGCGATGTTTCAGGCACGAAGCTATTAGTGTGTCCTCATGCCATAATTGGAAACTTGAGGGTCACTAAATCTGTTCTTTTAATCAAACCCTTCATCCTCAAAAAGCACCTTTTACACTTTTGACAGCTCAAGATGATTTGCATTCAACACTAATCTTAGTTTCAGGCTGGCACTACCATCACACAAAACTAATGATAAAACAGTCGCATTGCAAATTTGCAACAACTTGAATCTTACCATGTAACCAACCTAACTTCTACATTTGGATAAGACAAGCTAAAGACTCCAAAATTTTTTTACCGGAATTCCCAACATTGCGCACGTTATTCAGGCCAGAAGACACAAAAAGCAGAGGAAACATTACTTCTAGTAAGCCAGCGGGTAACCACAGCATAATCTGCCTTGGAGTATCCTCCATCAGTGTGTGGGAATAAATTAGCTCACAAACCACCGAAACAGTCACCTATGGGAGGCAAAATAATCTTACAGTTTGTGATGCTGTTTGAACTTTGAAGAACGGCATCTAAAACAAACATAACACAGCCTTCAAGCTCACCCCCTATTAAAGAATTCAGAAACAAAACATCAGTGGCCATGCGACGAGGAAAACAATCTGTTAAAAACACAAACATTTTCTATATTCCAACCTGCTGCAGAACGCAGGATACAATCCACTCGAATCCCTTTCCTAGTAAGCAAGCCTAAACTAAGAAAACTCCAGTAAAGGCCATTCAACAACATTTCTTTGCTAAAACCACTTTTCTTGTTTTTCGCATAGCTATGCATGCCAAAGCAGGTAGAGCGTTTACGAGTTTGGCCGCCCCCGGTAATCTGCGGTTGGTGATTTAACATTGTTTATGTGTCACAATCGGCCATAGGTGATCGCTGAACGCAACACTTCGTCAAGTCATTTCAGTCGCAGAATATTTGCTGATTATGCGCGGGCTGATAACAGTCTACCGCTACGCAGCTGAAGACATCGTTGCAACACTCAATCGTGTAGGAGCGAGCCTCGTTTTAGTGAATATCCGACCGTGTGAAGCCAGCGGAGCTCAAATTAACGAGTCATGTCATTGAAACCACACTCACGGTACGAATACAACACATCAAACGTTCATGGAGAATCACCTACGATTCAACCAGTTCGGTGAAACAAGACCTTGCAGCACCACAGCACCAATAAAAATATACAACTCCAAAGTGACCAGGCACTCTTTGTCTGGCTAGAATTAGATCATTTTCAGCAACATTAAACTGCTGACAAGGCAGCCTATTCAATAGATTACAACCTTGGAATTGACCAACGTAATTTTATTGCATGGTCAGTAAAGTGATTTCTGTCATTTGCGACATCAAAGATTTAGAAAAGTAGCGCAGAAGTTCCACCTAGACCAATGGTTTTCTAGTCCGTGCTACAACTACTGTATCATGCAAATGTTATCGTATTGTGGCGTAGTATGAAATGTCACGCAATGACTCAGATTGTTAAGTCCTGGATTTCACTGTCCTAAAAATGTTAATGCTAGAACGCCGAAAGAAACAAAAACAACACCAAACGCAAAGCACTCAATTCGCAAGTATATCACCACAACGATTCAACCCATCATTGCATGCCGATCATCTGCAATGCCTCGTGCACAAACACGCAGCGCAGGCCACCCGCAACTAGACACAAGTGGTGGGTCTCAGTTGTCATTATGCAACTTCTCGTTATGACTGCATGCACTCATGAAAACTTCGCAGATTGTTGTTTAAACCTACCTTACGGTAAAAAAAACGTACTGCAAGCTTATTGCAATTCATTTGTCACCGTACTGATGATGGTAACAGTGTTTACCGAAACGTTTACGAAATGTCTCTTACTGCGTTTGCTTCAGCCGTTATTTTTTCATCGTTAAATCTTTGTCGCTCACAACTATTGTTTCGTGGGTCGATTTTATTTTAGTACAATGCCCAGATATATGAAAGTCAAAACCAAAATATACATTTGCAGGGTGTTTTTCAAGGAAATTGTCAGGTACCCGGTATGGACCTGCAGGGACCCGATTTTTCTGATTCTAGGGACCCGATTTTCTCTGATTCTAAGGACCCGATGATAATTATATCTGATTCTAGCGACCTGATTTTCAATTCTAGGGACCCGAATCGTGTCCCGAAAACACCTTCAAAAACCCTGCATTTGGATGCTCCGACAAATACATTTGCATCCACAGCATTTTTTGCTGAAATTGTTCTCTCCCCGCCTATCCGGATAACTTAACCGGTAGACTTCTTCCTCGTTGGTCAAAAAAAGGAAAACAGCTCGACGTTGCGCTTTTTGGCCACATTAGTTTCTCCGATTGGATTGCAACTCGAAGAAACACAGCTAACAAAGAAGAAGCAAAATAACGCTTCAATATCGAGAGTTGGGTTATCAAGAATCACTCGGCGACAAGACAGCTTACCATCCGAGCATAACTACTTCGCTCAGTTAAACACAGAACTTTCTGCAACGTGCACAACAGCAAAACAGAAAACAGCAACAACGATAAAACAAAAGCTTCCTTCTGCGGCGTGGTGATTTACCAACGTAATTGAAAGAATAACCCTGTTAGATCTCTGTTGATAACGCATTCCAACGGTTCCCTGCGGCAGTTTCTGCTTTTCTGTCAAATTCAAGTCCTGCACACTTTTCGTTTTACCTCAATAACCCGATAGCGCGTTTTCTTGCTTGACGACTTCGAACGCGACGAACGTTCGAGAATTTTCAAGACAAAAAGAGTTCGTTCAGCAAAGTTGGCAAGACCACTTGACAGCTTATCTGCTATACAGTCTCCGTTGATTGCTTTCCACACACGGCTTTCACCTTTCTCCCAGTTTTGTTCACCCGCTTAACTATAGAAACGTCACTTCTGCTGACTGAGTTATACGTAAAGACCACTGCAACCTTCCTTCCACGCAGCATCCTGCGGCGCTAATGCAGGGCTCGTCAAAACACGGTTTTCCGCTGAAAAGACGCAGGTTTGCACAAAACAAACGTGAGCTGAGAGTGCGAAAGGGAAGCCCGACTGGACAACAAGCGATGGTGCAACTGGGTTTGATGGACGGAATTTTTAATCGGTTCTGTTTTTTTCGGTTCTAAGCCAGTTTTTATGATTGTTTAATATTCTTTTTGTCTTTTTACCAAAGGTCACATGATCGCTGTAACCTCAGTTTCATATATCAGTTTTTGACGCCAGATTTAACGCGGTGAAACAGTAGTTTCTTCGTTTGGAAGAAAACACGATGAAGCGTTTATGTCTTTTCCCAAGAATGTGTTTTTCTCGCTTGTCGCCACAAAAAATGTGCATCGCAAAGATTTTTAAGCCCAGTCGTAAACAGTTTCAAAATTTTGATTGCAAAAATACAGCTGCACATTTCCAAGCTTCACCATTTCAACGTTAAAACTGACGCCTCGAGTTCAGCTCCCGGCCATAGCAGCTTACTTGGCCGCAACACTTGATGTTGTATTTACTAACAAGCCCAAATATCCAACCGACAATGCATTACCACAATACGAGCGCTTTGGAGGTCAACAGAAGACGCGTTAACAGACAGAAGACCTATCTAGGAAGAGAAGTTCGAGTGAAAAGTGGCACTAACAGTAACAAAATGAAGGTTCGCCAGGACAGCGGTTTGTGAAGTCACTGAATCTTGTTTCATGATATGTAACAAGCGTGCATACAATGGATTTGATTCTCGTGCAAAACGCAGGGATCACTGGAAGAGCGCATTGGGACACACGTTTGGGAGGAGAGTGGCACATGGATACAACAACTCCGCCATCCATGAGGATCGGCACCAAGTATTAGCAGCTGAAGTAGCACGTTGTCCTCACGAAAACCGCTACGTCCTTACGCGTGTTAACAACCACGCAACTAAAGGCAATAAAGATGTCACGCAATAAATCGATGAAAGCTTGTGGCAAACATCGAACATCTTATTCTTCGACAAACAATCCAGCTGTCGCTTTGTTAGCGCCCGGGCTACAGCAAGGCCGCTACAGAAATACTATGTAAAAGACCTCGACTGCAGTCAGCAGTGAATTAACGCGGAGTTCTTCCCTCATGCTTCATTTCCGTCGACGTCGAGAGAACACAGATCAGGCCAGACAGGCTGTCTAAACGTGAATCATTTGCTAAAGATAAATCGCGTTTTGAGTACCGCAAAAAAGTGAAAATTGGGCAAACCAGCTGATACCGGAATTGAATAAGCCTGAGTGATCGTGGTCTCAGTTCGGACAAAAAGCCAAAGCGCAGCGAGAAAGCAAGGTTCCTCCTTTTCGCAATTTATCAAACTTGCATAAAATTCAGAAAGAATAAGAATTGCAGCAGCGCTACACAATCTGAGTCCAGATAGGTTACAAACTAACAAGTAAGGTAGGTTCATGAGTGAACACGCGAACGTTCCGCTTGGCCGCGCACCGAATAGCGTTTCATTCGAGCGTTCTCGCTTTTCCTCAGAGACCACTTTTATTTATGTCAGGGTCAACCGGCACAAAAACAATGCTGAAGAAACAATTTCAAGCAGGCGGTCTTGGTTCAAGGGAGGTTTGCATCTGCTCAGTGGACTGATACATTCAAATAATGTTCAGACCTTTCACAACGCGTAAAACTTCAATATCCAATGTTACACACACGAACACAAATTGCAGCATACATTCGGCTTTCAGCAAGGCAGTTCATTCTTAATCTCGGGATCTCAGGTAATCCCGAGTAAACTGTCTGCTCGTGAGCCCAGGAAAAATCCTTCGAAACGACCGCTACGACACTGGAACTTAACGTAATCCTTCAATTAGCAGCTCAACCACACGTTGGGCCACACCAAACACAGCCTCGTGTAAGTTATATGGAACTCACCTCTGCTCACGAATGAGCTCTGCTGCTGCACTGACGTCATCACCTGTTACTGGCTGCGTCATAGAACGTCTTCCGTCTTTCTTCGCAGCAAATCTTTTCTGCAGAAGCAAATCATGCGCCGTAGACAATAAAGATGATAAACCTAGAATAATGCAGACGATGACGTTGCATCTTACGTCGAGCAACGCCTTGGCTTGCACGCCACATGGGCCGGAACAGGATATTTTGCGTCATTTCAGACCCGTAATTTGCAAGTGTCAACTTGGGACAAATTTTGCATCTTTCTAAACTTTCAGTAAATTGTGAATGGCTATACCTTGACATCAGTTTGCCACGCTCGGAATTTTGTTTGGTTACGACAATCTAGACTGGTCGTTTGAGGTATGTTCGCAACGCATTCATGTTGGCAACCACAGTAGCTTGAAATTTTTATATTTTTGCGTTCGGTGCCTCCTTAAGCAAGTAATTATTATCGGCAAGCTAAGCCAGAATACAGTCACTGCTGCCATAGGTATAGGAGACGGAAATGCAAGGAGGATGCAGTCCCGTCGCCATGGGGGGCTTTCGTAGGCTTAGCCCCCCAAATTGAAATATGAAACATTTAAAATGAGTGGAGTTTTTGTCAAATTTTAGAAAGTAAACCCCCTGCACAAACGTAAAGCCCCCTAGTGAAGACTTTCTGGCGACGGCTTTGGAGGGATGTCGTCCCCCCAACCAGTGTTTTATTAGGAGTTTTAAAAGATTGAAACGGTCTCTCAAATTTTTCCAAGGGTTTCTCAAAATAGAGTAGAACCTCACTTCACGACCAATACCTAAAAACACATAAACCTTGCTTAACGGCCATCCCGGTATTTAGATAAAGTAGTTGCGGTCTCTTGAAAGTCTTAGCGGTTACGAAGGTCAAGCAATAAAAAACCTGCCCTCAACTATTTCGCTTTTAGGAAAAAATCATTTCAAAGATGGAAAAATATTTTGTATCGGAATTCAGATCTTAAAAAAATCTTTTTGTCATTTCAACTCTTTTCCGGTATTGATGGGGGGGAAATTGCATTGAAATGTGTCAATTTATTGCATATAAAGATGTCAAATTGAAAATTTTTTTTAAATCCAATTTTATAAACATATTTTAACGCTGTGATCTCCCTTAGTTTTTGCCGTTTACGCCTATGGCTGCTATTATGCGTTGTACCCAGCGGTTGGAGTTCATTTGCATAAGCACATATAACAGGCGATTACAAGATATTTTAAGTAACTACCCCTTCATAGTATTTGTATTAAAAAAACGTTGATATTACCTTGCTAACTGCACGCAGAATCTAGAATTTTCTGAAGTTGTTCAACACAAGCGGTGTACAATGTTAAAGAAGAAAGTCGTCAAATGCTTTCGCGAATGGCTTTAAGTGATACACTGCCTTGGCTTTCTTGAAAATTGTAGCCGTTAGGCAAACATTTTTTTCCAACACCCACTCCACACACCGGCTTTGCAGCCTTCGTCGGGCATTTAATTTTCTTCAACCTCAGGCAATCTTCACCGAAGTGAGTACGTGCTACAGTACAAAATGCATCAATTCAATCATCAGTTTATTAAGCAAAAACTGTTCTAATGCCCAAAATTTTACCTCGTTGCACATGCGCTAGACTCCCACGCGACTGTAATTAACGTTACACTAAAGAACGTCCTCCACAAACTTAGTCAAAAACGTGGTTGGAACGGGTGAGTCTTGCAACCTACGACAGACCATTGTATCCGTCCATGGCTTACACACGTACCTGTATGTGCGAACGTGACGACGTCTTTGGACCGGGGCTTTTTATGAATGTAGCCATTGTGTTCTTTGGTTGCGCAGCGACTTCGATCGATTCGCAGTTACTGAAACAGAACGACACAACCAGTGTGTATGGCCCGTTCGTCGATACTGTAAATCCTCATACCATTCGTTGAATACCCGGAATGCATCTGCTGGCCATCACTGAACCAGAAAAATGAAGCATCATATGCCATTGTGACATGACAAAGGACAACATTTTTGACCAGCTGTGTGATATCGCTGAAGCAGGTTATTGCTGTGAGGTTGAGAATAAAAGTAATGACTTTACACACGGAGTGACTGAGTTTTCAACTGATGAAACTTACAAATACATTTTCAGGTTGACATTCTTCGAATTAGGGTTCCCTAAATAAACAAAGATTAATTCTTCAAAGTAACAGTTCCTGTAATGACTTAAAACTTATCGGCATTGGACGTAGCGCTATACAAACAGCGTCAAAAAAGAAAAACATCAAATAGAGTTTCTCGTCCTTTTAGTCTCGATAGGTGCAGCTCAATACCTTACAACAACGTGTCAAGTGGCAAAGTGTAGGACATGATAATCTTTCTGCAACTTAAGACTCCACCTGTATAAACTTTTCCATTTATGAATTACATTCAGCAAGTTTTTTTCTTCCACCCAAAACTCGTTACAGGTGGAAATTCTGCCTGAAAACTTGCTTGAAGTAGCTTGTAAATTTTTATGCAAGTGTCAATTCTTAAAAGCAGGCAGGGATTTTTGCTTCGTGCTTTTTCTCATAATTCTTTCAATATTTTGAAAAAGAATTCAGCATGGTCCATTAAGAAGTAAGACAACATTTCCTAACAGCTGAATCTTTTATCATTCGAACAAATTCAAAATCTCACATTAGTTTTGCTTAAAGTTGAAACCCAAACCATTTGTAGCAAAGTGGCAGACAAACCATACAGCCCGCGAGTCATCTGCAGGTTCTCGAAGTCAAAAGCAATAGCTCTTGAAGATTTCCTGATAGTGGCCTGTGTAACCAGGGCAAAAACTTTATAACACATGTATATGATAACTGGAAAGTTAGACATGCTTTTTTGACCGTTGTTCCCAAACAAGCGTGTGTGCAGTCCAGGGCGCAGGGGTATGTAGATACAGTAATGCTTCCCATTACCACGGCGTAGTAGGAACTGCACGACAACCAACTCATCACAATTGAAACGCCGAATAATTATCTATTTCTGACTACACCTAGGGTCTTACAAAGTAATCGATATCGACCCCCGGGGGCAATAACAATCCATGGGTCGGCAAAACGCCTGGGGTCAAAATGGAGCGATCAAAACTTGAGGGTGAAAACAGTTTGTAGCCAAACACTGCCATTTCTCTGTTAAAATGAAAAGAAATGGAACGTATCTCTCCATAGTCTAGTCTAGAACATGTTTAAATTTTATTTGTAGTTTATATCTTGATTTTATGTTGCACTGAAATATGTTGATGATACCTTTCTGTCCAGAAAGTTAGCAGAATAATTTCTATTTGTTCGTCACATTCATTTGTTGTGACGACCCGGTGATAGCACTTGTTTTCATTGCACGGGTTAATAAATTTCAGTTTTGTTCTACCCATCAAGAGAAAAATTACTACCGGCATCTTTTTGTCTGGGAGACGACGAGAAATCAAGGATTCCCTTGAGGAGTCAACGTGCTAAAATGTTTGAAGAACCTAAGTCTAAATCAGGGTTGCGAAAGTGCGGTGGCGGCCTCGCGCCGCGCGACCAAAAACTTGGAGTGCGCGAACGTCTTTTTTACCTTTTATACTTCATCATGCATCTGAATGCTGTACGGTAAAGCTAACATGTGTGCGCTTCTAAAAATTTCGGTGCGCCACTAACATTCACTGAAAACTTTGCACCCCCGTTCCGAGTACAAGGCCATCCGCTCACAGAAAGCGTAAAACATTTATGGCAGGGTGCGAAATGTCGTTCAAAGATATTGTGCAGCCACGGCATGACTTGATTTAATTCATGAAGCCAAAAATGAAAGTTTCAAAAACTTAATTAATGGCCACATCGCGCAACTGTTAACATACTGAAACAAATCAAGAAACTTTGCAGTCCTTGTGTGCCCGAACGCTGGTCGTCTGTGTTTGAAGAGTTTTGTGATGTTAGCTGCACGGCGGAGCTCTGGCGCACGAGTAAAAGATTTATGCGTTTTGGACAAACAAATCGTTGATTCGATTACAGGGCAGTTACGACATACGGTATTATGCGTTTCCTTCCGCATCAAATGGTTTTTAAACAATGCAGCATCAACTTGACCCGCATGTATATATCGCAAACAAGCATCCGTGACGTTAAAATGGACGTTCTGCAATACAACTGCAACAGGTTATATTTCCTGTTTTGCAGGTAATGGCCAGCCCCTCTCCACTTATTAATGTTTTCCACTAAACAAGAAACAGTTTTTCACAATAAAGTGCAACAGTCTACTGGCATCGCGGAAGAATGACAACACCTGGTAGTTACATTTCCATCAGTGCAAGCAGAAAGGTACTGTTAACATCCGCAATAACGAACGGTGTGATTTTGCAATATGCTGGTTTATTTTCGCTGAGACATTTCGCTCATTTGTCCCATAACAGTATTAAAACTTGACGTGACAGTATTCACTACCCTGCCTTTCACGACATTATGACCGAATTGACTTGATTTTTTTCGGTCATTTAAAAATAAATTCAATCTACGTCCGCAAAAATAAACCCAGGTAATATGTCGACGTCCTTCGCAAATAAACTGCGTTAAACATCCATGTAAGCCAACAGTAAGTTCTGGTCAACTGCATAAGTCGCGCGTTTTGGTCCTGGCCAAAATGTCTCACAAAATTTGAGGTACCATGCTGACACTCGTCAATGCCACACTTATCTTGTGGGCATTTGACCTCATTGTATGGTGCATTATTCTAAAAACGCCTAAGAATCTTACGGTGACATTTTTCAGCAAAGCTTTGACAAATTTCTAGTCCTGTCGTTTTGAGTATTCATTACAGCTGTACGCATCAACAACAAAGAGAACTAACCGCGAAATGATTACCTGGAACAGCGTGGTCCAACCATATTTGAGCTACGGGTCATTTTACAAAAACGTGATAACTCGCAGGCCATTTGCAACTAAATGATGTGTAAACAAACATATTCACAAGTTTTAAATTGAAAAGGGAAAATGGGTGAGGGAAAATGAGTGTGCCATTGAAATTATTACAAAATAGCATTAAACAATTTATTACAAATCTGTATCAGTACGATGCCTGTGGTTGAGGCTTTTCTGACACTATCGTTCCTTTAACAATACCAATATGCTAGTGGTAGCAAGTCGGAGAATATAGTCCGGTGTTTCGTCTGCCATTTGATTTCTGTTTTCAGAATTGACTTGCTTCATGGTAGAAAATATTCCCTTCCACACGTATGTGCTTCCAAACGTCGAGCGCATTTTTAGTGCGAAATCTTTCAGTTTGGGAAACCTACCTTTGCTGACTAATTTCTAGAAGCTCTCTACAGTCTAAACCAGTGGTTCCTAACCTGGGGTAAATTTACCCCCAGGGGTAATCTTCCAAGGGAGTTAATTTACTGAACCATAAATTGCAGGAAATGTAATTTTTATAAATCATTCTAAACTGTAAGAGTTTATTAATTTTGTATTGTTAATAAATGAGCACCACTGAGTATATTGGGGGTAAATCTGGTAATTTATCTAATAAAAAGGTAAGATATGTTAAAAGGTTGAGAACCACTGGCTAATCTAACGCCATTAACAGTGTACATTACCATTATTAACAAATGTCATTCTTGTTTTAATTAAAATTCCCTCCTGTAACATACACACAACCAATACTAAGAAAGCTTGCGGGCCTAAGAATTCTGTCCGCGGGTGTCCCACGGGCCTGTATTTGGACCACACTGACCTGGATTAATAATAACTCAGGTGAAAAACGGAATTAAGAGTATTTGTCCGTCCGGAGACGTTAATAAACCAAAAACTCTGTCAAACTTCCGGAGATTAGATTTTCAGAAATTCTGAACACGGAGTACACGAATTTGTGACCGCATGTGGTAAAAACTACGTCCTCGCCATTGCTTCACTTCATCTCGACCCGACTGCTCACCACGAAGGATTAATTCAATAATAGGAAGTGAAGGGATGTGCCAGTACTTAGTGCGCGAATGGCCGGGACTGAAATTATATTCCTGGATGTTTACTACTTAATGCGCAGCGTTGAACGCTGAGCTTACCTGCTGATCACAGGGAAACGGCACGCTTGATCTGATGCCGTTCGTAGCTGCTCGCATCAACCTTTTCCTGGCGCAGTGGCAGTGAATGTGACATTAAAATCATTCTTTTTATGTATTTCTAAAAGTAAACTACTCACAACAATGAAACAGTATTTCAGCGCTTCAATTACAACTGGTTGAAGTAAAGCACCTGAAACAATCCAGAATCGGACAACTTTACGCCTGTTTTCTCCTCTGAATGTGAACGGGTAAACGCAGGAACTCGCTGAATTTATCGTTTAAAAAGCATGAGTGAAAAAGAGACAGAATGTGGTTTACCACATGTTCGCTTTCGCTTAAATTCTGCTTTGTTTTCAAAAGAATAAATGCTCAGACGCAATCAGCTTCTGTTGCGAGGTCAATCTGTGTTGCGTCTGTGCATGCAGCACAGCTCTGACATTACTTTTTCCTTTAAAAAACTTACTTCCTTGTTCTGCGTACACCACACGCTTCATGATACCACCTAGAAAGCCTTTTCAACAGCATCATGTTGATAAACAGATTGGTTTCCAATAACAAGCGTGCTTAGGTTCATTTATAAGTGCACGCCGGTTCTAAGTCTGATTCTGTTACACTTCTGCTGCTGGAAGAGCTTGCTCGCCGGTAGTCCTGAAATAACTTTCTCGCTTCAGCGGGGCGTCCGTGCAAACGGCAGGTTCAGCTGTGGGCTTGAGGCAGCGCTTGAGAGCGGTATTCGTGAGAAGGGCGTCGAAGTGTGTAAACAGGGGACAAGAGCGCGAGTGTATTGACATATGCTTGGGGAAGGATCACTTTCAAAACAATGGGCGTGGCGCCGTGGCGCGAACCAAAGGGGCCCGCAATGGATAGCCACGCTTCATTTGCCACAGTCCTCTGCTTTGGGAAATCGGATATTTTATAGAATTGGACTAAAGTCGGTGATTTAAAACGGCTCGTTGAGCTTAGTCAATGGGGAAAGCCGACTACCGACGTTTACGAGATTCCTAACCCTAGCGTCCAATGGCGTTACTAGAGGTTTGCTCCAGTGGGTAAAAAACGTAGCTGAAGGGGATCCACAGGCCACCTCAGGGTTAGCGAGCCCACTAACCAACACTCAGGAAAAAACTTAAGAAACGATAGTGAACACCGATGTGGATGTCCGTACGAAAACACCAAAACGCCGGAAAACACTACGAAAAACTTTCGAAAAACACAAAAAACAACCAACTGAAAAGCAAAAGAATAGTAAATACCGAAGTATGAGCTACGTGGGGGCCGGTTTTAACAGTTAGCTTTCCCGGAGGGGCGATTGGTACCCCTGCCCCTCGTCAGTTACGCCACTGCTAGCGCCGTGGTCACTACGCCCATGACTCTTAGTGTTTCATTGCATGATCCCAACGTTTTTTATAATCCAGAGTAGACAGTTGTCCCAATACACTGACTTGGTCATATCAGAGACGACTTAACATCAGGCCCGTAGCCACGGTAGGGCATGCGGGGGCAGTGCCCTTCAAACTTTGTTGTGCCCAGAAAAATTTATTTTAAAACATAATGAAAACAAAAATCTTTCCCCCTTAAAAACGTATTTTGCCCCCTCACAAACCTTAAAACCTGGTTACAGGTCTGCTTAACACCAACGCCACATGGACTTCACGAAATATTTCAATTGCGGGTGCATCCGGTTTGTTTGAAAAGTACACACCTTCAGTAAAAGAAACAAACAAGCAAAAACTACAATCCTTGTGTGTTTCTACAGTTACTGCACTATAGTAATTAAAAAGCATATTGTCAATTTTATTGCCCACCATACTGAAACGTGAACGTTTGCGCAATGCTGGGTCAGAAAATGCAGCCGTTTATACCCCGGGAGCGAGGAGAGAGCAAAAACTTGGCTGAATTTCCGCATTTCGTGAATTCAGCCAGACATTGCTAATTTCTCAATGCAATCAAAATTTTCCTTAGTAAAGAGAAAAATAATTGGGCACCTTGCCAGGTCATGCCTAGCACTAGGGATGCTGTTAGAAAATTTTAGTAAATTCCCAGTTCAATTTGAGTGGCGCACTTTTACAAAGGTCCACTGTTCGCATGAACAAACCTATTGAGAAACTGCACGTTTTTTGCAAACCTTAGACAAGTACGCTTATCACAGCAGTTTTATGAACGGCCCAGATCGCTCTAACCACGCGAAAAAATGTCAGGACTATCCCAGTCCATGGCCAGGTTTCGGTTGTTGACAGAGGTCAGTCACGTTCAGCGACGGGTTGAAGGTTATCACCCATCTTTTGCTGGGGGAGCACCTGCGGCAAATGGCAGCGGGCCCCCTGGCTACCACACTGGAGACGGCGCTGGGATCTCTAAAAACCTGTTTCTTGCGTCTACAATGAAGGTACCGCAATTGATTTTACATCATAAAAGTATCTTCGAGTTTCACATGCACAGGATGCAAATAGCTCAGTATGGTTAAGGTTTTGGGGTAGAAAATCCTTGGGAAGCACTTTTTTGGTACGGGCGTAACAAACCGTAAACCAGGGGTATGGAACCTATTTACCATCACGGGCCGCGCGTATTGTTGAATATCGCTGGCGGGCCGCAAAAATACCGTAATTCCTTATATCTTAAAATTTTACCCTGGTTTTCCTAAGGCAAATAAAGAGAGAAAACTATGACAAGGAGTGAGAGAGACTTGGCTTTACTTATTGTCTAAATGTATCTGCTTATCATGGAGTTTCGTTTGACGCGATATTGTGTTCTATCTTGGGTAACGAAAATTCTGATACAGGTTTGGCACTTGAGATCTCTTTACTCACTGTGCCGTAGGCCGTTTGCATAACAGAACGGATACATATTAGCATGCGAAGTTCCTACAAGCTTGTGTGCTTATGAGGAAGATACGAGCGTTACAGAAAACACGCACTACAGCAAATCAACACATCCGTAATGGAAGTGTACTTGCTCATACACCAAAAGCAGTCATAGAAAAGTTGAAAAACAACGACATCGATGAGACGTGAACTGAACCAGGCGTACAAGTTACACCTGAGCTGGCGCAGTGGCCGCATTTCATATTGGGCTCTTTTTTGCAAAACGGTCTTTCGTTCAACGCAGTCTGCAATAGTCAAATACTGCAACAGGGGAAAAGTCCAAAGCATTCATTATAGTGACGGAAAACAGAGACGGCCAGAACGCAAAGCACATACGGTGATGCGTGCGCTTTGAGGTTCAGTGATTACATTACGATCTTCAAACATCACAAATCTGGGTTTTCAAATGGATATTATTTGGTAATATTACCGGGTTGGGGAACATCTTAAACTTTCACTGTAAGTACAACGGCAGACATACATATATTTTACGAAGGGGACACGCTGTAGTGCTAAGACGGTCTGCTGCAAAATTTGTAAAAGCCCTCGGCGTAGAGTCACTTAACCACAGTAGAAGCAACCCAACTGCCATTTTTCCGCCACGTAGTAAGAACGGCTCAAGAACGATTGGCGCAGCAAGTTCTGATCACACGCACGCGAAATCGACCTAGACGCCGGACGAGGGACAAGAGACGTGATTCCATCTGTGACTTGGTTCAGTAGCGCCGTGGTGTGGTGCTACCAGACACAAAAGCTTAGGCTGTTGCCCGCCAATTGTCCCTAGACAAAAAGGCAAGTTTGAAAATGAAGGAATTTTCCATGTAGTAAGATAACACAGGGGCAGAAAGGGCGTGCTTAACATAACCTAACTGCCCTGAAAATTCTAAAATAACTTCCAGCACAGATGAAACAAAAAACGGCTCAAAAATCACAAGAGTTCGGTTTCCTAGCATTGCTTGCATAAATAAAAACAAAAACTAATACACACAGACCAAAAACGAAATGTTGCACTTTTGGCTTAATCAGTTATGCCATGTACCATGTCATTGCTGGTGCAGGTACATTTGGCACCCGCAAAGCAAAATCTTGCAGAGACCAAGACACTACCCTAAGTAAGCTCCAAATTACGAACCCGTGTTTTTTTGTTTTCAGGTTACCTTGACGCGTGCTTGCCAACTATTACACGTTATAGGCCCTTGGCACATTTGTCTACCGAAATCACCCTCCGGCTGACATAAAAAAATGTGAAAAGGTTGTGGTTATCTCATTTCTTTACGAAAATAAGCAATTGTTTTGAAAACCATAAGTTGTTTTTCACAAACTTGAAAAAAATTCATAGCGGGATGGCATCAAAAGAAGCGAGCTGGTTGACTTTTTCCAGGTTTTTGGAGGTGTGGGTGGAAGCGTCGCAGAAATTTATAATCCACACAGGTCTCCAGTGGAGAGGTTATAACAATACAAGCTACGGGTAAAACGAATGTTTCTTTTGCAAAGCATCTTACATTTGAACTGATCCTTGCTAGCATTTGTCGTTACAATTTTTTGCAAAACGCAAGATTGTGCCAATGGAACGAAATCATCATGTCGGGCGTCATTGTCTGTACGAATGAACGATAAACATAGCTTTAAAACCTTAGCATTCACACAATATTCAAGACCCAGAAATGACGCAAAAACGCGAGAAAACAACGTTTTGCATGAATGTACAATGATTTAGAATTTAGAGAAGAGACACACAAGATAGAAAAACAGTCTATTGAAAAGTAGAAAATGTTTCCGATTCGTAGCAAGCTTGAACCATCTTGCCGGTTCTAGCTTTTCTTTATTCCCATAACTTTAGATTGTGAAAAACAGCATTAACGTTGATTTGCCATAAATGAAACTCCAGCTCGCTGAGCCTGGAATGTGTTAATCAGAACCGAATCCCTTTTTCGAAGAGCTCGCCTGCGCATTCAAACGATCAAGTGAAAAGCACAGGAAGAGGCCGAATGTCTGTAGCAAAACGTTTTTGTGTAGAGCTTTTCACAGCACTGCTATGTCACGAGCCAGTCAAAAAGCACCACGTACGACTGCCAACAATCGGCAATACGCTTTTAATTGAAGCTTTGCCACTCGACTCTTTATGAGTTTATAGCTGCGTGCGCTCTTGCGGGGCGGTGGCACAGTGTCCCAGTGCAGATCCAAGCCACTGTTGTGAGGGAAGCAAATTTACGACATTTTCAACCCACTCGTTTATCTCGTTATAGTTCAAAAACTTCCACATTAAAACCGACAGTCATAAGCAACCCTGCCTGTAGGAAAATTATACTTCTGCATCGTTTCTGTGAAGACATGTCTTTTATAGGCTTTGTTGGCGAGTAGAGAGCTTGTTTAAACAACCAAACACCCAGACTGGCATCTTAAACTTGTTCTCAACTAATCACATCATAATCGCTCGATAAAATTAAACTAAATCCGTAACAACAAAACATTTTCATCCTTTGCTTATGCAAGCTGTCCGCACACCAGCACCAACGAACGTAACTGCAAGCATACACTGAAACAGCCTATGATAAATAAATAATTAACTCTTATCCTTACCTTACTACATCAGACGAAATTAAGTCAACACAATGATATGACGTCAGCTGTTTATTGTGTCACAATGATTCGAATGCTTGCGTCCCCAAATTCATGGAGGGTAACAAAACAGCCATTAAAAATGCAGCATAGTGCAAGTCTACGCTGAACAAAGTACTACAACTTGTGCGATTTCCAAAGGATTGTCGAGTAAGTGTGAACTAGATGCGCAGGCTTTAAGTTTGAAAACACGGAGCAGAAGCCAATTACAGTGAAACATGACGAATAATTGGTCAACACAGCAGTTCAATTCTGTGTTGGCAACGGCGAACGCACCATTGATTACACTCGTGCGGGGCGGTATACGTCGCCCAGTTCTCATGCACAGCAACAGAAAGATGACATTTGAGACAAATCATGATGAAAAAATGCTTGATTAATGGTTATGGATGCGTACTGTTGGTTTGAGTGCTAAGAACAATCACAAGTATTTCCAGATTAGCAGCAGAAAGCTTTTACAGAGCACGAAACGGAGAAAAAAAGTGAACACTACTGTTATCCGCTAAGACCAAAACATAACCGAAGTTTGAGACCACCGCTTCTCGTTTTTCGTTTTTTCAGCAGTCTGAAAATGCAGAAATTAAGCAGCTCGAAAAGTTGTGTGAAACATTTTGTCGGGCAACACAAACCGCGATAAGATTTCTCGGGCGTGATTCAACTTCCAACTCGCGTGGCTGAAACGCGGAAGACTTACTTCAGTTATTGATAGGTTCTGTTCTGTCACACAAAGCAACAACATCACAGCAGCAACAATACACAGAAAAAGTATATGGATAATACTCACTTTTTACACTACAAAACATCTGACAAATTGCATCGGGCTTATACAGTAATTAACGTCAAAATGTCTAACACAACAGGTCACTGCAGATTATCCAACGTCGACACAGAACACGCCACAACGATGAGTCACAAATAATAAGATTGATTAAATATACACAAAACCTTAAAACAAACGGCACCATCGAAATGGCAAAAAGACTTAGCACTACTACCGCAGATTGGTCAGAGGAACGAAAATAAACAAACCACACAGACCTAGAAATGTATGGAAGTCGAATTACAGCAGTTCAAATATTGTGTTTAGCAAATCTTGAGGTTGATGCTACGAATCACAACAAAGCTAAAAGTTTTTTACTGATTTTGCCTACGGCGACGACGCTGCGCCAAAAACTGTTACTGGAGAAATAATGTAATTTTTTCTAATCAAACAAACAAGAACACGTAACCGTTTTTCTAGCGAGATTGTTGTTTCTCCCAAAAAACGTGGCGCGTTGGAGCGGGTGCAACAATCTCCGTTTTTCTTGCCTCCTAAAAAATCTAATAGTCAGTTCAGAAACAATGCGATGCTCCGCTGGAAAAAATGTTCAGGCTACATGGTCCAATCTCAGATTTCAGTCTAAAAAAGTCAGTTTTCTGTTGTGCTCCGCCAAAACATCATCATTCACCCAATTCTAAGCGAACGTTCTCTGGACCTATGGAAAAAATGAACGGGAAAACGATTGAAAGTATTCGAAATTTTTGTGGACAATATTTGTCTGTAAATTTGCAAACAGAACCTTGGCTGCCAAAAGTCAGTCGTATTTTATTTCGAAATGTTCCTGTATTCACCGCATTGCCCAAGATATTTTCTGCTGGCAAAAAATTAAAGGGCCATGCTACGAGACATACAACAACCAGAATTGTCGACCGAAAGGCTATTACCTAAACTAGGGTAGGTTTAGACCAGCTCTGTCCAACCCAAATGGCTTACAGAGCCAAAAATCATGTCACTGCCTTGACCAGAGGCGCACATTGAATGACATATTAAGGAGGTCCGCACATTGAATGGCTTACTTTGATCTTAGCAAACCACATTGAGCTTAAGCTAATGTACTGAAAGCGTTCGAATCCTAATTGCAATGGTAACAGACGTGGTAAAGTGGCACTCAGACCTCCTGCATTAAAATTTCAAATTGAAGATTATGAAAATAAGGACAGGTTGTCAGTATGTAGGATATTTTCACTACAGCGAACACCTAAACCGGGCCGCACAAAACCTTCGACTGGGCCGGGGTTGGACATAGCTGGTTTAGACACAGGCGCTACAATGGACCCTGAACGACGTAGACCTATTATATGAGCGCGAGTTATTTTACGATGAAAAGTGATTGAAAACGGGATGTTCATCCATGAAATAGTTGACATACCAAAGACTATGACAAACTCAGCAAAAAACAACTGAAGAGTTCAACGTGAGAATCATTTGAATAGAATGAAGGTTTGAAAACAGCTTTGAACGTTCCCTTGGTTCAAAACCCTCAAACATACACGTTCAACTTCCACAAAGACAACACTGCATAAATTTGCAAGTCGTCGTAGCAACGTTCAACACGCAGGACATAGACAAAAATGAATAGGAAGCGACCGGTTCGTTGTTTTGAAGCTGAAGACGGTTCTCAAACTCCATTTGGCTTTTAGCAAATATTGGAGGCAGTTAGTTTCGGATAGAACAGGTTTTTCAGAGGCAACAATTAAAATTACCACAGGAACTCAACGCGGGGTTGTTAAACTTGACAGCACGCTGAGCGCGATAAGCTTTGACACACACACTGCATATAAAACTCCAACAGTATGATATGTTGAAAACAACGAGTGACGAACCACCGCGTGAGGAATTGCACAAGGCAGGGCAATGACACAAGTTTTGTCGCCGAACGCGCATCAAAGACTGCAGCGAACGAACCTATCTCATCGAGCGACGAGCGGCGCGCCATTATGACGTCTTGCAGTAGACTTCCAGCGCCTTTAAACAAAGCATGGTAACAGCATCACAATTGTCACAATGAGATGACAGCACTTGACACTGGGTTTACAAAGGAGTGGAAACGCTTAACGGGACAGGCGCTGATTTCATTTTCCAAGATCTGCTTGCGCCCGTAAGACTAGCAGAGCGGGCGAATTGTGATGGGAAGTTCAACTCGTTTACCAACATTTTTGATTCTATTTCAACGGAAAACTTTAAGCAATGCTCGCTGTTCAAAAATCTCCACGGAGGGCCGGACAACCCGAAGAAACCACGTATCGTTAATGTTGGGAGAAGGTTTCACGAAGGTCAGTAAAATAAAATCAGTTCGTAAGTTTTTCTGCATCTTTCCACAAGCCAACAAGAGGCCCATCCTTACTACATAAAGTGCGTTGAAGAAGAAATACACACCACGGCCGTAAATCGATTTCCAATCAAACTCAGACAGAATTGCGACAATCATGCGTACCTGCTTCATATACAAGCTTGCAATGGTAGTATATTATGGCATTACGGCAATCTAATCTTATGCGATGCAGAGAATTTCCAAGGCTTGTAACAGTGCTGCGAGTGTTTTAGTGATCTTCCCACCGTGAATCAGTGGAAACAAGCAAATGTGGAAATATGTTAGCAAATATGGCAGCATTAGTATTACCGCACAAAAGAATCTCAAGTGGCTCAGTGATAAAGCGGCGATAAGCATAAGACAGTTTTAACGCCGCATGCGGCAAGCAACAGTGCATCCTGGTGAAAATATCGTATACCGCTACATAAAGACGAATACACAAGGTGCCTTGAGCAGGCACTTCTGCAGGCAAAACTTGGGTGACCTGCTTCTACCTTGAATGTAAGTCGGAAAGCGCTTTGTATGCCTACTGTCCACGTTGAAGCGAAAAAATCTATTTTGTGATGCTTTCAAGTTATCAAAGACGCCGTTGGGAAAACGACGCACATTACTATGAAATGCGATCACATTTATAAAAAGCAGCCGTGGTTTGCAGACATTAAGCACAACATTTAAGAAAGTTCAGGGAAAGTGTCGGGCGGAGACTGCAGCAGCAAATGACCAGACAATCGACGGTGCACAGTCATCAGCTAAGGGCCACATAACACGCACTGTCGGAGAACAGCGATGCAAGCGAGCCCTTCTCCAGTGCTTGCTATAAACAACGCGTCACTTCCTGCCTCCGGTCACGATTTTCACGGCAGCACATATCTGCTTCTTATCTGTTACAGAGGCGCTCTGGCAACAGCCAGTCAGCAAATTCAAACACAAACACGCACGCTTGCCGGCTTGCGATCGTTCTTCGCAGAACAGTTTGAAGGCGGGAACGATGACGTCATGCTTCGGTGAGCGAAGTCAAAGTAAGTCGGCACTGCAGAAAAGAAATCTTCATGCAATCGGCGCGTCAGGGAAGTTGGCAGCATGCAAATCCAACTTCGCGTTAGTACGGCTCCATTCGGGAAGCTTCGGTGAAACGAACGACCGTGACGGTCCGTTAATGGCGAAGTTCGAGCGGAAGAGCTTGCGGGAGCAACGGCAAACTAACAAACAAAACCGGCAGAGAACTGACGCTACCGATTCCGAGCATTACCACGAGCACCAGGTTCAACAGACTTGCCAATGCAACAGCCTATTATCGCTGAAAAAAATCACATTTCCTTTTTCTGTTTGGACCGATGCTCAGGTCGTCAGGGACAAGACTTGTCCCCGAAAACCGCAGCAAGTTAGAACCCAGTTCAGTGGACGTACCTCTCAGGCAGACCCATAACCACGCTGCTGTTAAATACCTTTTGCTGATGCGCAGCAACACGCCTGAAGGTTTACTCCAAACAAAACGAAGGGGTGAGAAGCGCATGAGGTGAGTGTTGCACAAATCCGAAACCTTCAACAGTTCCCATGGTGATAAAACTGACAAAAACAAGACATCGCTTTTGTGCTCGAAATCTTGAACACCGCACCCACTGTTCGAAGAAGCCCAAGACTGAAGCTTAGCGCTTAACGCATGAGTAAACCTTAACGCATGAGTAAAGTTTAACGCATGAGTAAAGCTCAACGCACGAGTAAACCTTAACGGATGAGTAAAACTAAACGCGTGAGTCAAGCTTGCGGATTTTCTCCTTTTTTATCAAAGTTACATCTAAATGACCAAAATAAAAATGACTTGCCGTTTCTGTTGGTAGAATTGATATTTACAGCACATGCATTTGGTCAACGACGTTGGCAGCTTGTTGCAGAACGGAGTTTTTTTTTATCCGCAGCGAAAGTACCAGGGGCGGGTGACAGTAACGCCACGACTTGCCAGTGAACTGCAGCGGTTTCTAAGTTCCGTCAGGCAACTCAACCATTGCTGTCAGGTTTTCGCAAACAGGCTGACGGGGATGAGAAAACGATTTCATTCCCCGTAAGGCCTTCCTTTGTTCTTAGGGTATTGCTCGCTTGTGCACCCGAACTGCTTGACTTGAAAATCAAGAGGTTGATGCCGCGGGCAACTGCTCAACGTTGCAAAATGTATCCGCCGAGCTCGAAAAAAAACGCACGCACGCCCGAGATATTACGCAGCAAGTGACGGCACGCGGCCTTGTTAGTCGACGCAAAACCGAGCGCATCGTCGATACGCAAAACGAAACATAGTGGAAGAACGGATCAGTGGTACGAAGAAAGCCAACCGTACCAAGTGATTCGACATGCTTTTTTAGTACGGCATTCTCAGCATGCGCTACGTTGCAGCCTTACTCTGCCTGCCTGACTAAACCTTTCCTGACTCACGTTTACAGCTATAAGGACGCCAGATCGCCTGATAGCTCACCTTTCGTCTTCGGCTCGAGCTTCCCAGGCCGACTTCATGTCCCGGATGCTGCCGATTGCTCCAGACTTCTCCAAAACCGCGATGTCGTCCGACTGCGTCCTGCAAGAGGTCGGAAAGTGAGTGTTACGCACCTCCTCGCACTTCAGAATCGAAACTCGATGCTCCAAGCTAGTCCCGAGATTAATCAAGGTGTATTTGCAAACTACAGCAGTTTATAAAACGACCGCACTTATGCAATTCATGATCGCGCTTGACAACCCAAAACAAGGTTCGATAGTTAAGGGTGAAAAGGACTGATCAACCAGACACAGGAATAGCTACCTCTTTGAAAAGCATCGCAATTCGAAATTTATCTTCAAAAAGTGGTTCTTAACCTTTTCTTTACCACACCTCCCTTGATTATTTGCCCTTCCGTTTCAAGCCCCCCTGTCTATGAATATGTTGTAAAAACAAATGTATTGTTTGGTAAATTTATTGATCAAATTCCAATGCTCTACAGCGCTTAAGGGCTCGTGCCCCCCTGGAAATTTATTGACGCCCCATAGGGGGAGGCGCGCTCCCCCGGTTAAGCCTTAAAATGTCACAAGCCTACAGTACACCGCGGACAAGTCGCGAGTTGTTAATTTTCAAACTGCCTAAACTCGTGAATGAAATCAAGAATGTATCAGGCGTGACGACTATAGGCTTTTGCGAAGGCCCTTGCTGCGCAAATCGCAACAGCAATGAGCGCTGCGGCGCCTGGAATCCGCAAATTTTCGCAACCAAACGGCACTTGCAAATGCCTTTGCCCAAATTTAATTTAACGATCTTTTGCATGAATTTGCTTTTGGTCAAAGCAGAAGCCTAAAACTTACGTTTTTTGACTGCTTTCGCTGCTCCTGCGTTCCCACATCTTCTTGACATCGTTCACTTGCCCCTCACGCACTTCGTATTCATCTTCATCGTCAGACGATGACGTTGACGACAAGGTCTCAGCATCGGACAGGTCTGATCCAAAGTCGGACAAGTCAGAGTCGGACGCTTCCTTCACGGGCTGCGCCTTCACGACGGATGGTGATTTTTTCACAACGATTGGCGTTGAGCGCTTGGGGGATGAAGTTGCCGGTGACTTCGCCATGTTTTCGAATAAGCTCTTTGCCCCGTTCACGCCAGCTTTGGACGTGTGATGCGGTGAAGTCCGCAAAACGCTGCTGGTCTGACTGTCCCCGTTGCCTTCGGACTTCGACATGTTTTCGAAAAGGGCTTTGGCGCCTTGCAGTCGGCCCATGGTCGACTTGTCAAAAGCTTCGTCCTCTGCTGCGTTGAAAGCGCTTACAGCGCCTGCCTTCTTACTCTCCCACATCGACAGCATGCTTCCGAGTTTGCTGCCATTGCCATTATCAACCTCGCGATCTTCGATTTTGTTTTCGGTTTCTCTCTGAGACTCCGTGGACTTGGGAGTTTCGAAGTTCAGCCTGGCTTCCCCCAAGCCCTTATTACGAATCGACGAAATATCGCTCCTTGGTGTCGACGTTACCGGAGTTTTAGTCTCCTCCAGTTTGGTCTCCCATATCGCCGTCATACGGGCCGTGTCAGGCGTCGCCTGAAGGGTCTTTTGGGGCTCGTCATCTGTCGACGTGACCTTCTTCGGACTTGCAACGGCCTCGTTTCGTGTAGAGCGGGTCGAGGCCACGCGATCGCTGAGAGCCGGTCGTTGACCTCTGGACTCAGTTTCAAACTTCGGTGGTGATGAGTCGTCGCTGTCCTGTGCAAGGAAAGAAAGTATCTGCTGATGCACCACCTACCCAGCGGAGTTAAGAGCTTTTCTCCTTCATTCCTTATACACTGCGTCAGGAATGGACGCAACAAATACCAGTGCACAGGTTTCTCTGTCTTGATTTGGTCTACTATTGAACCAGCTACAAGCACTGAAAACGCACCGACTGTTAGACTACACACAAGTATCAATTATGGCTGACGCACAGCTTACATTTTCCCATTTGGAAAGATAACTTTTAGTTTCACGCGCGCCGCAGCACTGCAATTTGAAGAGATGCACATTTACAAACACGTCCCGTTAATGAATCTTCAGTCTTGCAGTGTTCTGCAAATTTTGATTCTTGGGGACGCGTTTGATCTTAATTAATCAGTCGGTCTTCTACCGTGCAGTGCATCTGAACTGTGTTTGTCCCGTAATGCTTCCCTAAACCCTGGAGTGTCATTTATTTTTGACGTGCAAGAAACATTTTTGTGAGCACCATTTCGAGCATGGTTTCCTCTAAGTCGCCTTTTCTTTGGCGATTTTCAGCGCTAACGGTGTGTTTTTTCAATATATTTCGTGAATGTTCAAGCTCAAGCTTCAAATGACAGAAGCAAAAGCAAGAGGTCATCAAACCCGCGCATTATTTTTTGAAAAACTCATTGAGTAGAACACGACAGCGCGACAGCAGATTTTGTGGAACCACGTGCTTGCCGCTGCGTAGCGTCACTCTGGCAACGATACGTTTCTGCCGGTTGATACAAAACGAAAACATGTTGATGACTAATATGAGACCTACTTAAAACAAGTTGGCCGCAAACGATCGCAAAATCAACGCGCGATGCATCCCAACAAGCGTTTGAGGAAGTTGCGGCCGCCCATCGAGCTGATGTGCCACACATGCGCAACTTAGGTTTTCGCCAATAGTTCCACATGGCTAGTTTGCCACATGCACTCGACTTGTCGAGGTGTTCGCTGAATAAAACGACGAGACGCTATTCTGACAAAAAAAAAAGCAAACAAGAGAAAACGATTTGCGCCGCCTTTTGGACAACTGAAGATGATGGCATGACTTAAGCTACACGGGGTGCACTCAGATTCCCTTTAGACGCCTGGTAAATTATTCGCGATAACATAAATATGCTAAAACCTGGTCTTCAAAAAAATGCGAACTCCATGTTGTAGAGATTAGATGTGGACAAGTGTTCGAGAATGTTCTTCACCTGGAAAGGTCAGCTGATTCAAACAGAAACAAGACATACGCAACGTTGCAAAACCGCACCACCTGACAACTGCATGGCGTAATAAACAAAACAGAACGGAGCACAAGAATTAGGCCTGCTTCCTGCCATAGTCAGCATCTGTTCCGTGAGGTGCCTCAGCAGCTACTCTTAGTTGTTGCAACCAGCGACGCAGCGGGGCAAGCGACTCGAATGATGCTAAAAAATAGACTAACTTAAATGCGCAAAAAATGAACAGTAACATGTGTTTAACAACAAGCAGGTGAAAACAAAATCCTTGCCTGTTTTTTTTCAGGTGTGCGTTTTTGCATTTGCATACAATGGAAGTTTACTCGTTGGATTCGGTACCAACCATTTGTCGACTACCTATGACGAGTTGACCGCGCATATAATACGCGTTTTACGAAGATAACAAACAACACAGTACATCATACGCAACGCCAAGAGAAGCCTTGCTTGTAATGTGTCAACGCTGCAATGGGTGCTACGTGGAGAACTACTCCTAACGAAAAGTTGTATGCATCATTCAGCAGGTAACCTACAAATAAGATAGCAGAAATTGACGATACGTCGCGAAAGCGCAGAAACAAAAACAAGGATCTCAGATTCAACCGAAAGCAGAATGTAGAGCTTAGGTGCATTAGCGCAGCAAAGCCAGCAGCGCTTAGTGCTGCAGAAGCTAAATAGGCCGTCATTAGTAGTGCAGCTAACGAATTAGCAAACAATTGACTGGTCGGTTCACTTTCCCCCAAAGAATAAATCGGCAGCAGAAGTTTTAGTTTGCATTGTGACAAACCGATATCGACTTGGCTGCTCTGGGGAGGGAAGAGCACTGCGATCACCGCGTAATCCAAAGCTGTACGTGACTGGCATCGCATGGGAATGACGGCTTAACTGAGAAGCCATGTGACAGCTTATGCGCATTTGAACATGCTAGATGTTATAAGATGAAGAAGACACCGAGCTCTGCCACCAATTGCTCAGAGCTACAGGTCACTAAAACAGTATAAAAGCAGACACACTGAATGTTAAGAATGGCACATGGAAAGTATGGCAGGTTCTGGGAACGAAACTTTTTTTCCAGATACTGCTGCAGTTTTTAAAACGCCCGCATTCACGCTTCAGGTGATTTTGGGTGATTTTGCTGAATTCTGGTCAACAGCACACAATCAACAAGTTCCACTTGCCAGAAAAAAACATTTTTGTACTTGCACGTCGCCAAAGCCGGACGCGAATGCTTTCGTTTTCTTTTTTTAAAGCAAACACTCGGAAGAAAAACAACGTTAACTCACCGAGCCCAGCCACGAATTGCTGACGTCACTGTCGCTGGAGTGGCCATCTGAGAAGACGGACTCATCATCGGAACTTGAGCTTTCTTCTGCCCTGTACTTCAGCACAACCTCGCGCAGCCGCCTCTTCCTTTCAGCCGATGACAATTTCCGGAATCCGGTTCGGGAAACTGGACCGCTGTCCGACATACTGGTCTTCCGACGGTGGAACGAAGTGCCAGAAATCGGATTCGAATCTGTCTTTTCTAACTCTGAATGATTATTATCTGAACCAAGACGATTCGCTGTTGAGCTCGCGGCAGCACTAACGTCTGCTGTAACTTCTTCAACTCGGCGTGCAACCGACCTTGCCGCAGCCGCACTGCTATGTGAAACAGATACTTCTGTAGTCGAAGCGCCTGTTTCCTCGATCAACAACCGAGTCCCAATGTTCGCGTCGAGGGCTTGTGACGTCACAATGCCTTTTTCACCCACAGAAGCTGCATGTCGAGCTCGTGGCTGTGACGCATTTCCGGTTCGGTTGTTTCCTGCCGAGCTCACTCTTTCACTTGGCGCGCGCGCCGGTCTGCTACCCACCGCACGGTGCTCGAAGATTAGATCGTGCTTGCGACTCGGCTCAACGCCGGCGCTCGGCACCATCGCAACTGGAACCGATTCCGAAGCTGAATCGGAACCGGTGGCGAATGACGAGGGTGTTTTGTCGTGGGGGGAAGAAAGGCTGTGTTGATATTTGAAACCTGTTGAAACCACGGTCATTCCCTTGCCTGTAGGCTTCGTTGCACTAGGATAACCGCTCGTGGGTGTAGACGTGGCGATGCGGTCATTACCGGACGTGACGCCTGAAACACCTTTTGATGAAAGGTCAGTGTTGACCTCCGCTTTCCAGCTGGTCATATCCTTTCCGAAATTGAAAGGGTCAGTTTCGTGAACTGTTACAGTCTCTACAAACGTCCCGGGGGATGATTTGCCTGCCGGCCTCGAAACACTCAATTCGACAACCCCGGGCTTAACTTCTGCTGAGGAAAAATGAGAACGCGGCTGCTGGGAGGGCGTGACCGCTGGTTTGACTGGCGGTAGTCCCGCAAAACCGTTCTTCAAGCTTTCCGCAGACCCTTTCGGCTTGCGCTTATTGGTCTGGGACACTGCGGCCAACGTGTGCGATTCAGCGCTTTTCTGCTTCTCATCCAGCGATTTGTTCACCTGACGCTGTTTTTTATCCTCGGACAGGTTTTTCTTTGCTCTGCTTCTGCTGCTCGACCGAGTCTTGTTCGCGTTGTTCGTCGTGAAGCTGCGGTTCTTGAGGGTGTCGATTTCTTCCGACAAACGACGGAAAGTGTCGATCGCCGCGTCTGCGCTGAGACTTATAGCAGCGTCGACATCGCCGGAACTTGGCAAGTCAGACGCAGATTTGTAGGAACGGCCTTGTTTGGCACAACCAGCACCAGACTGTCCAGACGCTAAATGATCCGTTGCACTGCCTGCGGCACGTGACTTGCTTAGTTCATGGTGGAATAAGTTCTCTCCCCGCGTAGCAGACTCCTTGGTCTTCGATGTTCCTTCTTCGACAGGCCCAGACTTTGGTTGAGAGTTTTGTTCTGTGCGCAAATAAACATGCACCAATGATACACCTTTTCACAAATGTGCTGTTTGTTATTTTAGTATCAGTATCAGTTTATTTAAGAACAACCATAAACAAGCATCAAATCATGCAACAGAAAACAAACCACATTAGAACAGCGTTTATTTTGTTCCCAGGACATCTGAAATAACCATACGGTTTTCTAGTCAGTTGCCCTGATGAATAAGGAAGAAAAAAAAGAGGAAAAGAAAACAAGTCCTAACTGAATAGCACATTTTAATAATGACGATGCAGGCTAGGTAGTGTAGCATGTCATGTATTGCCAGAGCATATCTGGAAGACAACATCTGCCCTTTCATAAGACAAAATTATTTATTTGTAGCGTTTTGAAAGTGATCATATGTTTGCTTTGCTGATTTTTAATGTTGATATCATTGCTCTTCTTGAAGTTTATGTTTTAATTTAGTAACAAATAGGTGATAATTTGGTATTGAACGAATTGTTGGATCTATGGAAGACCATATTCCTATTCCTGTATATGTAAATGACTTTTGAGCTATTTTTAATCTAGTCCGGGGAATGGCATATTCAAGTCAAAGATCATCAGGTACAAGCGCTACAACTCTCTCCACTGCAGTTGGAATGAGCGTGAGTTCTACATGAACAGCACTCTGAGATATCGCTAGGTTCGCTGCACTGCTCCCTACAATGAGTCAATGAGTTAAGGCCAATTTTGCTTCGCCTTCCACATTATCAGATGTGGAGAACAAAAGCAAGCATACGCAGAAGTGATTATTTGGTCACGACTCTTGGCACAAGCTCGTTAAAACTAAAAAATCTGTACACGTGCTCGTTAAAACTAAAAAATCTGGGCACAAGCTCGTTAAAACTAAAAAATCTGTACACGTGTCAACTTGCAGTTTTTGATATTTTTGCAAACGAGAAGGAGCGAAAAAACGCAGCTGAAAATTTGTTTTTAAAATAAGGCAGAATTCAGGCTGTATTCCGTAAGGTTCTAATGCAGCATGTCCAACCGGCGACCCCTGGGCCGCTAGCGCCACAGTCGAAGGTTTCGTGTTTGTGTATATGTACAATATTAATGACAACCTTTTGATAATCGTAAATTTGACTTTTTAATGAAACGTTACTCAGTGCCACACTACCACGTCAGGATTGCATACAGGGTGATTCCATGTGTCCACTGACGTGCAAAACTCATTTCTAATTTTCTGATCTCCACCACTTTTGTTCCATTTACACTAAACTGAATGCTATTTGTGGTTCCACTGGCGCTACTCGCCTACTATATCACAGGTATGGAGTGATCAGAGGCGCGAAAAAGTCGTTATCATTGCTGATAAAATTCGAACGCTTTGAGCAGCTTGAGCTAAATTTTAGTTTGCTGGTAACAACGCAAGTCACTCAATATGCGGCCCTCATGAAGAGAGTGACTTAACTTTTGGCCCAGCATTGCATTTCGGTTGGATATAGCTGGTCTAATGCAACCTGCTGACCGCGGTTGAAAAAGTCATCTACCTGGGTTTTCCGTTAAAAGAAGAAGTAAAACAAGGATTCCAGCAGTCGTGAGAATCGAAAAAAATACTTTAGGTTTCGTGAAGTTATTGTTAAAGGCTCGAACAACGTCACAAACGCAACGTGGTCCTCAAACCAAAAAAGGAACCGCCTTTCTATACTGGAAGAATAATTTCATCTGTCATCCTCATGCTGAGCAGCAGTTAGGTTCGAGTCAAACAAAGCTGGCTGTTACGCATGTTCCATACTGCTCGCTCTTTTAGGTGATAGGGAAGTTAAAAATAACAAAACAATGTACATAAACTCAGGTCGGCCGAAGTTATGCTAACAAGTATAAAACGAATTACGACAAATGCGAGAAAAATTCTGCTCGAACGCTGCCCGCGTCTAATCTTTAGCAAGTAACTCGAGCTAGCTCAACAAACAGAAACCCTTTCAACTTTAATGCCTGATACAGCGAGGCTTTGCGTGAAAGCATGCTCGAGCAGCCAGTTTTGTAACACTCGACTACGTTTTCGAAGACAATGGCACTTGTGACGACACAGTCAGCATGATCCAGGACAAAAGACGAATGGAGCCGATTCGACAGTGGGCACTTTCCACGGTGATTGGTCTCAACACCCTCAAAGACAAATTGAGGGGGAAAATTAATTTTCTTATTAGGTTTAGTAACTCTTTTTAATGTCTCGTGCAGCATACTAGGGAAACTTTCGCAGGGCGCAACTCATCCACTGAACAAATCCATTCCTTACCCCGATCACCGCATTGCAAATGCATTCAATCATGAACCACTAAGACTGAGCATTACACAAAACGCTTGAAATACGTTACATCCCATATAATTCAGGCAAAGGTCGACGCAAGCTCACACTGACGATGAGAGGTGAGGTGAATTTGCAACGCAAGCAGGGTAAAAATAACAGAAAAAAAGAAATTTGCTGTTTCAAATGTGGGGTAAGAATGAAGGTGCGTTTACACTAGAAATGCTTCTGAAGCGCGTGCAGAGCGTTCCGTCCTTCAACAGCATATAGCCATCTATATTCGCAACGCGTCTTCCGCATACACGAGACAAGGACGTTTGTGACGACAAAGGCGTAGGTCAGTTGATGCAGGTGTAGGACAATGATGATTTGCTAAAGACAGCAATAAAGTGGCATCTCAACACGTGGATCATACCTTGCTTTAGCTTGAAAATTAACACATACACCATTTATGCGCGAAAAGCTGACCTTATGATAACACAGCAGCCTGTAGCAATCATGCCAGTACTGTAGTCACACTCTGGCATGAAATCTTTCTGCAATAAATGCAACATCATGACCTGAAATAGTACTTCTAACATACCTTGGTAGATGGTCTTGGCAGTAAAATAAACATCATTGTTTCACAGCACATGTATTGCATTACAAATACAGGAACCTTAGGATCATAGCACACATGCTTTTTCACACTTACTATTTCAGTTACAGTATTATTTATGCTGAAACTTGCATAATTTTACACATAAATACAACTTCATCTTTAAGGTAATTTATTAATTTAAACAACTGATCTTAGTTGATTTATACAATTTTTATAAGCATTGCTGCACAACCTACATTCTAGTAATAGGCGGGTAGTTTTCAATAAATTATAACTGGCCCATATTGTAAGCTGAACAGGGCAATGACAGCCTAGCCTAGACTAAATACACTATGAGACAAGCCAACATCTGCACTGCAATCTGTGACTGCATACGTCAAGGCTAGTCAGATTTGTGTAATGTATGCTAAGCCATGGCATGTAATTGAAGCTTGTGTAACATAAATCATTAAGTTCTTTTCTTTGCACAAGACAACCCAGACAAAGTTACTCTTCTCTGAGATGCTATTAAGCAGCAGACATTAGGTGTAATAAAATAAGGAATCTCTTGGCTTTCCCATAGTGTAGCAACGAACTTATGATGGGTGCGACATGATGAAAAAAAAATTATGAAAAAAAACTTAATGCAAGAGTTCAGAAATGATTTTCAGCAGTTGGAACTTTATTATTTTTGCTTTTCCTCAAGTGTTTAGTTCAGACACAAGGTCCAGATCCTTTGTAAATCTACCATTAAGCATAAATAATCCAAACAACCACAACCGATTATTTCACACGAAACGTATCTTACATCAGTTGACTGATACAGGCTGAGACTGGCCTAGACCCACCTGGACATGAAGCTCACCACAGCTTCCGTCGCTCACAACGCGCGTCAAGCGCTGCATGGGATCCGTTTTCCATGGATCCAGTTATGCAGCTGAAGCGCTTGCAGCGCCTAACGTCCCGTTTCCACAGCCACAATAAAACTAACAAACGCTTCGACGCGTGCTAAGCGCGAAAACCGCTAGTGTAAACGCACCTTAACTGATAGATCACTGAACAAATGCACGTGATGTTTTATCAGCCTAACGTTTGGTGCTTCTGCATTAGCCTCAGAGTGCATTCATGCTCTGTGGACTCGCTATGGTACAGGAGGAAAAATCTGCTAGTTTTCAATACACAGGGCAATTTTTTGTCTTGGACAAAATGAAAGTTTCAGGCTAAACGTTAGTATTCTACCAAAAAATCACCACCCTCTAATCTTGTCTTTCTTACCAGACGTGCGAGGCATCTCCGTCGGGTGGAAAACATTGTCTTCAATGACGTTGATAGACGTCCATTGGCTGGTCGGAGATTTTACTGTCGGGCTGAGTACAATGGCGGCAGAATTCGATTTTCTGACACTGGGCGCAGATGCTGAAATGAAAACCACGTGATATGTTTTGACCGTGTTGCTTTAGCTTAGCTTCGTGACAAGATTGATGTCATCACTGCACACCACAGCATGCGCTCAGCACAAGCAAACATTGCAACAGAAATTTCGAAGCCAAACAATTATAGCACAGCAACTCCACTGCAACGGTTTAGCACGGTGGTCCTTAAACAGGGGGGCGTCAAGAAATTTCCAGGGGGCGAGAGCCCTTACGCGCCCTACAACGTAGACAGTTTGATCAAAAAATTTAACAATGAATAGATTTGTTTCACAGCTTATTTAAAGTCAGGGGGACTTGAAACAAAGGACAATTACTTAAGGGGGGCGTGGTAGAAAAAAGGTTAAGAACCAATGGTTTAGCAGAAGCTTCGATTGGCACAGGTTCTGGTGAAGTTTGCAAAAAATGGGATGCAACCGACTCCACCGCGGATTGTACCAAGCACAACCTAAGGATTGCTGCACAGGATCATTCTTTCGAAATAACTGCGGCAAAGCTTAACGTTTCAGAAAGCAAAACATTACTCTGTATGATGCCGATGAGGTGAACTTTATTCGTTACAATTTACGTGACGTTACAAAAGAATTTCGAAAGGTCAAAACTCCACTGCTCGAAAAAATCTTATTCCCAGAACTGGTGTGTCAACTGCAGTGATTGCTGGGCACGGATTGCCTTGCCAACACCAAAGATAAGATTCAGCACACGCGACGCTCGGCTGCTCAGAACAAACATGCATGTCTGCACAACACAAATAGTTAGACAAGCATGCAGGAAATAGCAGACGCTACAGAAGAGCGTTGCAATACGATTAGTTACCGTTTGCGCCCAGATGGTCTTACGAGGTAAAAGCGAAGAGGGTTATAGTTTGTCAAAGAACTGAATAATTTAACTGGAAAAAAATGTAATGCACATCAGCTGCGTGCGCATGTAGGGGAGGACTAAAGAATCCATTGGTATTATGCAGCAAAAACCAACGCAAAACAGTTTTGATGACGTGCTTCCACAATGCAACCTTAACTATTACACCGGACTTGCAGTTTTCTACGTTAGCTTGAATTTTCCATGTCACTTTGATACAAATTTATCAAATATCGCAATTATTGCATGAAACTTTCAAAGCCACGTTTGTTTATGAGGTAAGAACACAGGGAAATCATTAAACTAGCAACAGAAGCGCATAATCAAAACAATGATGCTTTTTAGACAAGACATTGAAGCTCTGCTCTAACGATAAAGACATTATCAAATGATATAAAAACGTAAATAAAACCAAAATGTCCCTCATTTTTTGAGTGCCTTCCGCATTTGCTGTTGAGATTACTGTACATGTTTGGGGCGACATGGTTGAAAGATATCTGTTCACAGCCAAAAATAAGAAATTATGAAGTTCGCAGAGTGTACATTTCGCCTACTGAGCAAGCATCTTCAAATATAATTAAATGTTCGGGGTGACTAAATACGACCCATTTAAGAGTATCTCTGATATCAACAGTGATTCGCGTGCTGTCATCAACACAGTAGATACGACCTGGCGGCATTGTACAAACTGAAAAATTCAAAACATTTTCTACAGTTATGGGATAATCGCTAACTCGCGACATGGGGTGGGCATTTTAAAATACCGAATCTTCTGAATCCGAAACGATTCGATTACAAAACGCCGATTTGTTTCGAAACCGAAATGATAACAACCATCAGAAACAGAGATGGGGATGAAACACAGCAACTATGTTTCATCTATTTCATAGCTGAACGCATGCATCTGGTATGACGTTGCAGCATGTCATTGTGTAGGAGCGCTTTCGAACTGCAGCGCCGCGTTTTTTTTTGTCTTTGTTCGCAGGAATAGGATAACACTCTCCTCCCTCGTCGTAACTAACACTGTGGTCGCGTTTAGCAGGAAAATATTCAAAGTGCTGAACATTCTGTAATGCGATAAGAAAAAGCTGTGACCTTGACAATTCACTGATCACATGATCAAGCAGTGTGGCATACTTTCGTTAAATAAATACAAACAAGCATGTCGGAGCTGTTTCAAAAACCTGGAAAAAAATCGAGGTTCTGGATTCGATTTCAATTAACACACAACTATTCTACAATTCCCAACTATTTTGGAATACCCATACCCACTAGCGGCTCGCACACAGTATGCTTGTGGCATTGCAGGTGGGTTAGTATTAAGAGGCAGTGGACATGCTTTTTGGCCATCTTACCTGCGCTGGGAGAGCAATGCGTCGACCCAACTTTCATTATTTCGTCACAGTTTCTGAGTATTTCGTCAAAATCAATGTCAGTCCAATCGGCTTCGACACTGATGTGTTTGAAAAAGTCTGGCAAGCATGCGTATCACCGGCAGGGGTTAGAAGAAAGGAAAAGCACCAAGATCGCCTGGCAAGCTCGAATAGTTCGAAATGCACATGTCGCAGAACAGTACGACAAATCGCTCAACTTCATTGTCAGCTTTTAATCAAAAGCGAAGAACATGATATTTGCCACACTTATGAATTATTCATGCAGAAAGAAACACCAAGAACTAGAACAAAATAAACAAAATCGAAGCAACGAAATTAGCTCAAGTTGTTGAGAAACGCTAAGAAACCCACAGCAAGCTTTTACGCAGCACAACAATTTAGAATACGGGAGGAATCATGCACGAAATGCGTAGATGCAGAAGTAACACGTTACACATCCAAACCAACAATCATGCGCAAATACACGGCCACTGCATGTGGACTCTTGGTCCAATTAATTCATTCCAGCAACACCTGTGCAGTTTACCTTCATCCAACTTGTGGTGACTTCGCGAGCCACTTGTCGCTCTGGCTACGGTTGAGCGCTTTCCTGTGGATGATACCTGGTGCGTCACGCTCTGCTGCTCGTCCTGGCCCGAACTGCTGCCAAGGCCGCTTCTACGAAAAAGCAGAGATCTTGTCAAAAACCCGAAAATAACGATGTTCAAACACCGCAATTAACTTCCCCAACACTGGAAAGTTGCACGCAGAGTAGTTGTAATGCTTCCGACTAATACCACTTCGTTGTACCGTAATTTCGAAAAATTTGCCATTTTAGCAAAACTGACTTCCACATATTCGTTCAAAATTCTTTTGTAACTCGTACTGCTTTAGTAATGAAAACACAACAATCAGAAATACGCATTATCACGAGCTTGATTTATTTATTTTTAATGCGAAGCATAGCGACACACAGCGAACAACTTTGGAAGTCATCCAATTGAAGATTTCTGGTTTACAAAGCTTTTATTGCTGCTTGATTCGACGTACAGATATATGTTTCGATTAATAGACTTTCCGTCTGGTGTAGCCAACACACCAAATCATTTTATATCTCCTAGTTTGTTCAGAAACGTACTGTATGTTTTGGGTGGAAAACAATGCTGGTTTGGTGAAAACTGGGTAAAAATTGTCTGCGCTTAATTCAGGCCTGCTGCCAATTGAAACATTAATATCTCCCAGGAAACTAGCTTTTAGCTCATGTAGGGTTGTGCGGTCAACGTTTCACGAGTATTTTTTATAAATGCTGCTAGAAACTAAAGCAAATGGATGCAATGTAACCAATAACAAACTTTCTAGGCATTCTCCCAGCGAAGATAAGAATATTTCTTGGCCTTTGAGTCGCTTCAAAGATAAAGACACTTGGCTGTTTCGTACAGAGCTGTAGCTTTAGAGCAGCGCTTTTCAACCAGTGGGATGCGGTCCGCTGGTGGTCCGCAAAGTTCGTTCAGGAGAGCCCCGTAACATTTCAATTTGATACACTACTCCCTGTATTTAACTAAAACGTTTCGTGAAAATTATCCGATTTTCTATTGATTATAATAAATACTACGGCCAAAGCAAACGATACAACTGACATCTTGCAAACGTTTCGATAACAACTGTTATCATCTTCTGTGCATAGCAATAGCTGTGCATAGCTGTTCTATTGATTAGATCAGGAAATCTTATGATGTCTAATGAGCAAGCTCAAGTTGTCCATAAACAGTAAATTGCATGTGTTGTTTACAATGTTTCTTTTTCTTAATTCAATTTGACCGTTGTTGTTTCACCGCAATCCATCATAGCTGACCCCACAAAAATTTTCGGAAAAAGTGGGTCGCAAGCTGAAACAGGTTGAAAAACACTGCTTTAGAAGACGTTAGTGCCTAAAAAACCTCGGCTGCACTCTAAATTTCAACCCTAGTTCCCCCATTTGTATGGCAGAGAAATGCTTATTTTGATCCATTTCTGATGCAGAACAAATTTCTTCGCTTGATTTATTTTGTATAGCTTCACTTGTGGTGAGTGTAGGCTGGTCTAGCAAATACTTGTTGACTTCATTTTACTTTTCACCAGTTTCATATTGAGCGACGTTTGCAAAAAATATCTTTCAGGTTGTATCGAACGTATTTAATGCACAAAACGTCAAATCAGACACATTTAGATCACAGAGCGCTACATCGGAGAGAAATAACACAGGAACTGCTAAATCGGGTAGACATAACACATCAAGTGTTATATCGGACAGATATAATTCGCCAAGTGCCAAATCGAATATATATAACGCACAAACTGGCGTACTGAGCAGTCGACCATGAAAAGCACTGAAGCGTGCAAGCTTACGTAAGGTTGATTGGTTGGGAAATTGCTGTACGATTAACTGGTCACACTTAAAAGTATTATATCTGCTTAACAGCTACATCAGCACTTTGTGAATTATATCTGTCCGACTAGCACTTGAAGTGTTATATCTGTCCGATTAGCACTTTTGAGTTGCATCTGCTAAAAATTTGTCCGATTCAACATTTTCTGCGTTAAATGCGTCCGATATAAACCAAAATTTATTTTTTTTACAAACGGCGCCCAATAGTTTCAGCATGCTACCTTGATGAAACTTTCCGAGAGCTTGAAGTGTGCGGGGTCTGTGTCGATTTTCGCATTCGCTCCATGTGTCGCTCCATCGCCAACTGCGCACGAGACGGTTTGCCACCACCGGCAGAAGACGCTGCAGAGCTTGCGGATATCGTAGTTGAGGATGAGGCAGATGACCGACGGGAAGACACTGAAAATTTTAGTACTGTTATTTGATGAAACGACGAACAAAAGCAACTGGCAAATAGGCATGGAGACTGTATGCATCGGAGAGGATATAACATTCGAATTGTCAATAACTCCTTCACCACACAAGAAGTGTATGTTTCTGTTGTATGAATTTCCATCGAAAGAGCAATGTCCGTTTTACGCAGACGGGGTCTTTACTTCGTAGTTTGTTATGAAGCCTTTCACTTTCTTTATGAATGAAAGGGATCAGTTTCTACTTCTTCGTTACACTTTAGTACTGCCAGATTTAATACAACGGTCCATTCGCGGAATGGTCAGGGCGTTCGCTGCTAACTTAGTGTACAGCACATCGATTCAAACTTCGATTAATCAAACCGTGGCGATAAATTGCTTTAGCCCTAATTCTTAAGATTGAAACAAGTGGCTCTGGGACCAGATTCACGGCCCGTCACCACAAAAGCATGAATAGAAAGCAAAACGAGTAACGTATTAATTGCAGACATTGTCGAGTTGGCTTAACTGTTTAAATAGAGGGTGAAATACATGGACATTCATCCTATCCTGTTGTCCTTGGCACGAACGAAAGCACTAAATTTGAAACTGAAGTTTATAAAATAGGAAACGCGCCAGATCGCCTCTAACTTCAAAGCGGATGCCAGCAACCGCCAATAGATAGGGCAGCTTTCTTAGTGGCACATACAAACTTGCACACGCGAAACTCAACAGATTGATACACTGCTTTCACAGCCAACGAATATCCACTGAATGTCGTTCAATAATGAAAACAAAGCTTTTAGGAAAAAAAACACTACAGCCCGAATTCCACTTCAATAAATCAGAGACTGATGGCTCCAACTGCACCAAACGCCGATGTTTACTGGCACAAGGCACCTCAATGGCGCATGCACGGTCACGTCATACACTGTGCTACTTTGTCCACTATAAAACGCAAACAAGGCTAGTTAAGTCTGTTATAAAATCGCGTATAATTTGAATGTTTTTACAACGAAACAGCCTGGGCACACACGAAAGTAACGAAGCTGACTCTAGCGTTAAAGCGGTCCGCACTACAGAGAACATCACTGTCGGTGAGACATCTGTTCAAATGAGAAATACTTAATTAGGTTTCTGTTACCGGGCTAGTGCGGTGGAGCGGCAAAATTTGTCCGGGTTTTAGAAACTACTTCAACTTGGTATTTGGTCAAAATCCATGAACATGAGGTAAAGCAAAAGACTGCGATACAGTTCGGCCTAGAGCAGACGTGGGCAATGTACGGACTCAGTTCTTGTCTTAATCCGTCCGCCTCTCATATACGTCAAATGTTAGCACCACTCGGTACAGCTTGGTCTCACCCATCGCTCGCTGTCTCATACTGGTTCAGTTTACCCTCCTACAGCTACGCCTCATTCAAAGTAAACGTTACGTACTGATAAAACACCTAGAAGTGGGAGGACTTATTCTGCGAAGAACTAACAATTCTGCTGATATCAGCAGGTTAACCAATTTTCAGCTATCTAAACTGTCAGGACCCGCATAAACACGTCCGCAATTTGATGCTATTCAGCAGACTCTCAAAATGTCAGCTCATGCGAAATAAATACATGCCAATCGCTGTGTCTTTAACGAAGCATAGGCAGGAAAATACTATTAACAGAACTCACAGTTAAAAGCATATGTTTAGTTCGTGGTTGCGCCGGTCGCTGCGTTCACAGATTACCCCCCAGGCAAATGTACAAACGTCATTGATGAAAAGCAGGATTAAACAGTATGATGCTTTGCTGAGTTGGAAAACCAACAATGATTTATCACGAAGATTCACGTTTCCAGTGATGGGGGTGCCATGACGAGGTATTCGTATCTCACCGAACTGGTAGAAAGAGCAAAGCCTTTTCAGTTGTATCTAACAGTACTTTTCAGCATCTACGACGCTAATCTAAGCCGATAAAAAAGCGTGCCTTAGGAAGTGCCCCCTACCCCCCCGATGCACTGCAACGATAACATCGCAGAGATCTGCGACCTCAGCTGCAACACAAAGCGGCCAGTTTGATTTTTTTTCTAGGTGAATGACAGCTGCAACCTTCATGACATCGTTCTGTAGTATGGGAGATAACTGCAGATAAAAACTACGCAGTATCTGGCAACCAAGTAGTGATTTCAAAGCAACAACCAGTATAGTAGTCACCAACTGTTGACAGAAGTAGCGCAACATTTGGACAAGTTGAGACTCAAATGGCAGAATATGGCTGGAGTGAGAACAGAGGTTTACGCAAAAATTCGTTGGACATTTAAACAGCATGCAGCAGGATCGTTTGACAAAAAGAGACCCTCAACAACAAACGGTTTTCTTACGTAATACCATACACCAGGAAGATTGCTGTCGGTTGTTACGTAGTTTTTGATGTTGTAACTAAAATTGTTGGCTCTGTCAGGGTAAGAGTTTTTATATTCAGTTTGATATACTGTTGGAAGAAAGTTAGACTGGCACAGGGACGCAGCTAGCGCAGGTGGCTCGGCCCCGGCAAAACGCTAAGTAGGGGGACATATGAGAAGTGAAAAGCAGTAAGATTCTGCATGGATTTCACACTTTGGTTTTGTTGTTGATGTGAATGCACCAACAAACTAATCAAATGTCAAACAGCAGTGCGAGAGCTTTTTGATGAATGAAATGCACAACTTGGGAACAACTTTTGCGTGGAGTTGCATTTTCTCTCAAGCGAACTGACGGCGACATTCACATCTACATGCCAACAATGCGGTACAGCACACCTGATGATCGCCTTCGTAGGTACTCATCTATGCTACAAGCGCCGCATGGGTGATTCACAAAGCGATTTCAAAATATTGTAACCTTGGAAACGAAGCGAATCTGATTTCTTGCCTATTCGCATGCAACAAGACTAATGCACCATATTCGCATGATGTTCAGCTCGAACGCAATGATCAGAAGTCAGACTCATTTCTGGCATGGCCCTCTAATTCTTCTAATCTCTTTAACTTTTATTTTTCTCTCACAAACGAAAGTTTCACCATTTAAAGTGGCATGCACAGAAAATTCTAGCCTTTTCTGTATCCACCTACATATGTGAATAGGCTTTTTGAGTGTCCAACAATGCCAAAGTAAACTAGATAGTCAAGCAAGAGACTGGAAAGGACGCACTACCGTTTTTCAAGTCTGGACCTGATTGAGACCCGCAGCTGAAGAGGCGCGTGTTCTACCAGTGTAGCGATCAATGGGCATAAAAATCAAGCAACGACGTTATGATTAATTTTCTCCTTATGACTGGTATACTTGCCAAACTGCACAATTTTGTATCTTTGTTGCAATACATTGCGCTGCTATTCACAGTAGGAAGAAACTATGACTGAACGCAATTAAATTCTTGCAATTTTCAGTCCGGGCCTCTACCAGCTGTCTCACGGGATCGCTTGACGATAATAACAACCCACCACTGGACGACAGAGGTAGTTCAAAAAACTCAGTTTCCTGCATGTAAATTCCACAACAATCATGTTATTAGCTAATGGCTGGTTGCTGAAATATCCATAATAATCGCGTGATAGAGCAGAACATTACTGTAGTTGGCCACTGCGAAGACGCAGACCTGTATGTGCGTTCACACCAACAACATGCCAACAAAAAAATGTAAAATTACCTGAATCGTCCGGTGTAATGCAGCTGGAAGTATCAGTGACCGGGTTTGTTTGCAGTTTGCGTTGAGAGTGATTCGTAACTTTACCAGATCTGAAACGCAAGTTAAATATTTTTTTCTTTGAATCTTGCTCGTCCCATTTGCAGGTGAAGTACGAATGAAACCAGTTGGGAACATAGACAGTCGGTTTATATTTTCATACGCTATGCACATAAGAATTCCTGGAGTGCCAGCAAGTTCAACAGAAACAAGCTGGTCACCGCTGCTCTTCCAACATTTTGTTCATATCCAATATTTCATAGCAATGCATCCGATTGCAGAACATTGCCTTCGGCACGTACTACAGCACAGAATGGGATTAATCAACAACGCTGCATGGAGTTGAGCAGCATGGTTTAATCTTCGTTTAAGATCGTATCAAAAGCTTAATAAACGCTAAATTCTATCATTTACAGAATACTGTTTTTTATTTGGCTTGTTCCAAAGCATACTTAAGTTCTTTCAACGCTTTTTTACTTTTCTGGACTAAAAGTCTGCCTGCATGCTGGTCACAGTTAATCTGCACCACAGGCGCTTACCGACGCATCACACAACATGAACCCGCTATTTAAAAGAACACAAAAAACTTTTGTGTATGACGGCAAGTGACATCTAAGCACTCTGGTTGGGATGAAACAGAAAAAAATTCAATGGAGACGGAGGCAACAACTGGCATTTTCGTAAAGTCACAACACAATTAATGAAGATGAATGGAGAAAACTGTTTTTACATAGCACCAAAACAATTTTGCAGTTTACGAAAAGTGTCATCTAGATACAATGAATGGGATGAAATAGGAACGAATTCGTTGAATACAGTTGGCGATGGTCTAACGTTGTGAAAACAAAAGATTAGAAATCGTTGGAACACATTTGTTGTCTAAATCCGGAATGGGCAAACTACAGCCGGTGAAGCTCTTTAATCCAAACTGATGACCTTGTCTAAATTTTAGTAATAAAGCCGGCTCATTTTTATGTCGCATTTATATTAGTTGGCAGAAAAAATCCATCCATCTGCTCCCGATCTATCCAGCTGTCAATTTTAGAATCGAATGCGCAACCGCATTCGCGAGTCGAAGAATGGCCGTTCTTGGTCTTAACGGCAAAAATGGGCAATTGAAGACAATACGTGAAGTAGACAAAACACTCGAACTCTACATTTCGTTCGAGCGATTCAAAATCTTATTGTACCAGGGAAACCAGCTAACAGTTAGCTGTAAAACCTTGTACTTTTAGATGTCAGCTCTGATTTCCTGGATGCGAGCGTTACATTCAACAAAAACACAAAGTTTTCAGGTAAAATTTCCACAATATGATGGAGAACAGGAAAGTTAACGTGGCCCCATATTCAACTGATCTATGCAACAACAATCAACGGAAAGAAATGTATTTAATTTTTGGAGTAGCACAGAAACTTTGTTAGCTGGAAAAGACACGGAATAAAAAATCAGCTTTTATCAGTTCATCACCACTGTATCTGTAAGCAACATGCACAGGGGGAAGTTACTGCGCGTCAAGGTCAATTCACGTCATGAATTATGCAGTAGACTTGCGTCTTCGCCGCACATTAACATGAGAATGGCGGCGACAGACCAGCAACGCTTACCAGGTCGAGCGAGAAAGAAAATCGGGCATGGCTGCATGGAGTGCTGGAGAGCAGCGTCAGTCAATGCACTTTCAAGTGGTCATTACGAGTTCTAACAGTGAACGAGCCTTTGAAATAGCATGCCGGTGTAGCTTAACAGGCGCACAGATTATGTTACTGAGATCACGTCATGAGCGAACTTGGCTTGGCGGCGATGGGGAAAGTGAGTCTTTGTTTAGGAATTCCAAAACACTTCCAGGTCGGTGCCACGCTAATGGCGTATTTATAAACAGAGCAATGCTTTCGATCAGTGACCGGTGGATGCAGCTTTCAAAGATATTTATGTTCAACAGCAGTTGCCTGCACTTAACATGACTGAGCGGCAAAAAACATTTGAAAAAAGCTGCTCTTTCATTACGTGCGTAGATGTTTGAATTGAGAAATGCACTGGTTTAAATGCATATGTTAAAATGCAGCAAGTTTCCAAGCCACCACACAAGACCGAAACCTTCACTGCCATATATGTCGAGGACCGCAAGTTCTTACTGAAACTCAATCTGCGAACCGATTTGTCAAATATCTGCTTTATAAATATCGAGCTACACTATTGCTGAAAACCTGTTTTGCGTAACGTTTCGGATATTCTTTGGTGGTCTTTACTTAAGGCCGTAAAATGACAGAAGTTAGCAAGCTGTTTGTAGCAGTACCACACATGCAAAAGCTGTTAGGTTGGTTTGTAAGAAACAAGATCAAAAAAGTGTAGATATTGTGCACAAAGTTGAAATGGCGATGGATTTTTGAAAAATAGGTTTTCAACATAATTTTTTTAAAACAAAGGCCTAGATCGAACCTTCACACAAATGGGTGAAACAAAAATTGGGCGGTTAAGAAGAGTTTTTCTTCTTTGCTTCAGTTAACCATAATGTCGAATTCACGTGAAAACGATAAATCTCCCACCAACCTGTGTTGCGATGGGATAAGAACAGTGCTTTTTTTCTGCGCATCGCCATTATTCATCCTACTTTCACCATTCTTGAAAGTGTCATTTTCGGTGGCTTCCTCGACGGTGCGGTTTCTCCGTAATGAACGACGAGTTGCAAAGCTCGCGTCTTTGACTGGCGATGACACAGGAGGAGCTCTATATATGGCAAGGTAAACGCTCATTGAGGACGTTCGAAGCACTTCGATGAAAAAGCCAAGGCGTGACAAAAACAAAGCCTTTTTTGAGCATCTCCCCTAAGTGCAAATACCTCTGAGCCACAGTACATGCATCGTCGCGTGCTTAGTTGCTAAAAACGGCCAGAAACGCAGAAACCGAAGGGATGAGAGTAACACCCCCCACACAACGCGATCAAGGGGTAAATCAATAATTTTTAAATAAGCGTTATACATATCACAAGTGGTGATATATTATTTCGTTTGCTCAGTTTTACTCTCTCATTTTATTTCTTGTAGTTTTCATTCGCACTTAAAACAGTCGATGTAGCTCTTCAACTTAAACGTTTGACATTGTTCTAAAGCAGGGGTTCCCAACCTGGGGTACATGCACCCCCAGGAGTACATTTGCCTATCTGAAGGGGTACATTTAAGGTTATCAACAGATGAGCAAAATGTATTTGCATACATTTTATTTCAAAATATTTACACATGTCAATGAATATTCTTTTCAGAAATCATTACATGCTTATTGTTAAATATATCTATGCATAATCATGATAAAATGTATTGTCATGGGAAATTTCAGAGGTGCCTGTGCGTCTGTCAAAATGCTGAAGGGGTACATACTTATCTGTTAAAATGCTGAAGGGGTACATGCTCATCTTTCGGAATGCTGAAGGGGTACATGGTAAAAGAAAGGTTGGTAACCCCTGTTCTAAAGCAAAACCACTAACCAGTACGGTCAGTGTTGTTTCGTGATGGCACATACTTGTGAGTAACGCAGAAAAGGTGTTTTGGAAACTTAATGGTGCAACCAAATTAGCGGAAGCGGTTTAATGTTTAGGTGACTTTGATCGAATAAAGAATAACAAGAATCGCACAACAGCTCCTTCTAGTTTTAACAAATCACACGAGTTCCTTACAAAAACCGTAAAAGGTATTATTCGCACCAGTCACACAAACAAGTTTTGTTTGGAAATTCACTTTTCGCATTAACATTTTAAAACCCTGCGTCAGTGTCAAGCAAATTGTTTGCTTTCAAACACTCGCGCAATGGAAAGTGCAACCCTTGTTTATATAACAAGCACAAGGTTTTAGTTCTCTTCGTGTTTCAAGCGAAACTCCGCTTGGGCACATGCGGGTTTGCAGCAACAGACGCGTTTCTCGTTTGGTCACACATTCCTTGCATATTTTGCTGTTTTTTTCAGTACTTTTCTTCTCGCTTTAGCGCATTCACTGCCGATGGCGACAATCCTACCCCCTTCTTCAAAATATCAGGCTACCACACAGGGTGAACGCTCTCGCTTTTTTAAACTTACACAGTTTTATTAAAAGCAGTAATTAGGTTGTGTTTGGGTTTCCAACAGCCAGAACCGAGTTAAATGCGGGATTCATTATGAGTAAAGCGATTGAAATGCGATTTTTAAAAACATCAAAAGTGTACGGTGAACTCAGAGTTAAAGTCCCATGATGCTTGAAGTTTCCAAAAGGGTTTCCCACTCGTAATAAGTTGGTCAAAAACGAGGCAATCTCTTAAAAATGAGTTTGGATACATGTTATAAGACCCAAGTTTTCTTGTGGAAAGTTGCACAATCGATGTCTGATAACACCAGTATATGTAGACCAGGGGTGGGGAGCCTGTGGCCCGCGTGCATATATAAAATGGCTCGCATCAGAAAATTAACTACCACGTTATAACACAACATCGCGCCAAAACCAAACTCGAAACTCCATAATGAGCAGATATTTCGACAGTTATCCAAGAGAAGTCTCGCGCTCCTCTGTTTTCTACCTTTATTTTCTTTAGGAAGGTAAACTTAGAATTTTGGCATAAAGTTAAATTGTTTTTGCGGCTCGCCAGCGATATTCCACATTTCATGCGGCCCGTGATAGTGAATGGGTTCCCACCCTGGTGTAACGCTGGATAAAGCTGTAAAGTTCATTTCTTCTAAGCGCGAGCAAAAATCTATGCCAATTGACGACAACCACAGATGTACCAAAGCAATAACCTCAGAGAACAAACTGCCTAGTACGAAGTGGATAAACTTACTGGGTAGCTGACAGCACCTGAGGAAGTTTTCATTTGAAAAGTAATTAAGCCTAAATCACTGTTGTCAAGCGGCAAAAAGCATTATCCAACAGTGGCGAGTTTCAAAAGGGGACTCAGAACGCTTGAGATCTCTCCACTAGACACCAAGCAGACAAGCGGTATGGTAAGTCATAGCATTTATTTGGACTTACAACTTAACGCTGGCATCTTCGTTTGAAACGCTATCAGTAATTACCCACTTAAGCATATTTCTAGAAACGCACCCAAACGCTTCCCTTCAACGCTCTGATTCACTTGCGCGTGCTTGCGTTTCCGCCATCAACAACTCTCGCATCGATTACCAGAAACGCGTTGAGCTGCACTTATAAAACATTCCAATGCAACACCACCTGCATGAACCACGATAGGAAGCAGTATTCTTGGAACCGCCCGTTGCTTTTTGACCAGCTTTGCGATAGGAGCGCTGGAACGGCGAGACTCCAGCAGCGTCATCAGCGGTGCTGTCCCGCTGAAACTTGGACAAGTTTTCCATGAACTTTTTTCGTGCTCGGTCAGCCACCTCCATGTTTGACTCCATAGATCGTCGAATATCCATTTTCGTGATCGCGACCGACGATGTGCTTCCATCAGTTTTACGTTCCATAGCGCCAAGGTTTGCGCTGCTAACGACGCTGGATTTGCTGAAACAACGAACACAAATACATGGTAAGTCAAGACGTAGAACGTAGAACAAAATCACGTTTACAGTGGCGTAGCCAGCTCAAAATTTTGAGAGGGGCCAAATATACTGACTTTAAGCGAACAACAGTATATGGATTGAGACACGGCCTCTCGAAGCACAAAACGACAAGATGTGCTAGAAATTTGGGGCAAATAGCCGCTTCGACCCCCGGATACGCCTATGCACGTTTACCGCCATTATCACGTTTAGCGGATCCTCTCCTGTCTCAGTGACGCGCTGCTCCCTGTTGCAAAGCAAACCGAACTGCGTGTCCTATCGCTCATAGCTTTCCCAAGATTCCGGGCAGTTATTTTACGCTGAGCAGTAAGGTGTGCAGCTTGAATATGTGTCCCGCTTTATTGCGCCCATATGTCGCTTACGATCGAAGGCAACCTGATTGGGGCTTCCGACGGCAAACAGTTGGTGGGAGGAGCTTTGAAATAAACCACAGAGAAACGAGGAGCTCACAAACAGGAGATGCGACTCTTGGTTTAATCACACCACAGCGACTATCGTGGTAAACAAATAAACGCAGTTCTAAATGACTGGCATTATGGATTATGTTTTGCTTTAAATAGTTTGTACACGGGTGCTTAAAACGTAAACTAGGCGGGACAGCAGTACAGTGTTGATTGGAAATTTCTGCCCAATTTCAAGAGTTTGACAAAAACCAACACTGAACTACTTATCTCATACCGAACGATCTAGGAAGTTCTTTATGCCGAACACACCGAACTCTCATTTGTGAAACAAGTTCCGTGCGTATTTAGACACTGAATTTAAAGCATTACTTTTTGGGTTTTACAAAAATTCGTGTTTCGAAACCAAAGTCGCTTTGTAAAATAATCTGATCACACTCAGCAGTTTCATATCAACGCATAAAATGCCCAGAGTCTACTCCAGTAAAACCAGTGATGGAGACATCGTTGCATGAAGCCATGATGTGGTGTTTATTCCTAACAACTATTGCATGGCAGGAGGTCCCACGTTTAGCGTAAATATTTGGCCAGAGCCGTTTTCTGCATCATGAAGCATTCGTGGTACAGTGATGATATTGACAAAGTGGCATATCGCCGTTTGTCTACTCTCACTGCGCGCCATACACTCTAGATCTCAATTCGCTCGAATGCGCTTATGATTATTATTGAAACACACAAATCTAACAAAACAGGTTGACTTTCATAATTTAATTCAAAACAGCCCAATGATAAAAATTACAGCGAAAGCAAAAGTTTTCAGAGACATATGGTATATGTTTCGGTAACCACTGCTACCATCATCAATGGAAGTAAACATGAACTGAGTGTGAAACTGAATTGGAGAATCAATGATCTGGAACAGTGGTTCCTGTTCTAACCTCTTCTGGGCCGCGGCACACTTTGGAACTCAGCATTCTTCACGCAGCGCGCCAAACTTACCAGCTGAAAACATAACTAATAAAAGCGTCCTCTTGGGCAGTGTAAGCTTGAACTTTATGCTCGCTGTTCTTACGCGCCGCATAGCTTCAACAAAGCTGTTCTGAAAATTTCGGAGCACACCTGACATACTGGTGGGAAGCTCTAATCTCGAACATGAGAACAAGCAATTTTTCGAAAAACCGGGCTTTCAACGAATAAACGGCTAGAAATTTCATGACAGATTGCGGACTCAATTGCCTTACGGTTTCAGAGTGAAAAAAGGTTTGTCAGATTCAGAAACGTACGCAACTGCCAAACGCTGTTCAACTTCAAGCATCAATTGCTGTACAAAATTTTACAATGTAATCTCCCTAATTCAAACTTGCACTGCACTTTACCGCACATACCGAGCCAAAGCTGCTTGTTTTCTCCACAAAGAAGTCCGCTTCAGGCTATTTTTGACGCTGACATTTTTCTGGAAAGACTTGAAACTAAATAAATTACTATGGCTAAAGTCTGTTACTCAAGCACCTCACGCAACACCGGTTGTCTATCTAAACCAGCGGTTCTTAAAGAACGGCCCGAGTGACCGAATTGTGAACCCATCAAACACTTGCTATAAACAAACAAGAGAAGAAAAGTTGGTTTTCCTTCCTAAAAGCCTAAGCAACAGTCTTCATAAAATTCCTGATACAAATAATATCTTAGCCCGCCATCACAGAAGTACAACGAGAAAACAATTTTACTTCTGTATCGGCTGCATCTCAAGCTCTTGGTCTCGTAATAAAAACACAAAAAACAATACAAGTCAATATTTCGCTACAAGCGGTTATTCGTTTAAACCCAGCGAAAGGCAGTTTAAGAAAAGCAAGTGTATTTGGCTTCTTGAAGAATTATTCAGGCGTTGACATATGTTTGTCATTCACACGCAATACAACCCTTTGCTTGCGCTGGTCCAATTGGTCTTATTTACCTATTGGCAAAGGCTTGACTTTTCACAATTGTTTTGTTTTCCAAAACAACGGTGTAACGTTAAAAAATCTAATATGGTGTAAAAATCTAATATGGTGCAACGGTGTAACGTTAAAAAATCTATACTTTGATATTTCGTTTTTTGCGATCTGCCTAACTGTCACAGTAAGTTGCAAAACGCGACAGGCCCGCAGATCTTAAATAACTGGAAAATCAGCAATGTAAAGCCAAATCTAATGGAGTCATCAAATCTCACGAGCAACAACGCTGCAGCCGAAAATGCTTGTGAAGCCAAACAGAGGTGCATAAGGTCTGACATGATGCATCACTGCACGCAGTCTATCGTGACATCAGCATTAGCGATGCAAAGACTGGCCTAGCATGAACTTGGTCCTCACCTGGCGCGAACAATGCAGAAGGTAAACCTGATTTTTGCTTCCTGAGCGATCGCACACAACTGGAAGCAAAACAGTCACCATGTGAGTCTGTTAAACCTTAGTCAGTTGCTGAAGGCAGCCTTCAAGTTTATATGCATCTCATGGTTTTACTCTGCACATACTCGAACAAAGCACATGCAGTATCTGGCACGAAACCGCTCTGCGATAAACCCAAATCTCAACAGCTGCAGCCGTCTGCGCAGCAAGCTTATGTGAGGTCTGCTACATTTACGCTCTTGAAACAGGAATTCGTTCCCATAGGCTGCCGCCTTCCTTCAGCACTGCTGTTGATTTTGAACCGTAGCAGTCTGCGAAGCCTAGCGGGCGTGTGGATGACAAGCAGGGAAATCATTCATGAACGATTCATAGCTGCTTATAGCTAACAGAGTAACCACGATGAAAAAATCGAGGCGAAGACGTGAAAACAATAACTAGCTGGAGAGTAAGGCAAATATATGCCAAGTCAATACGTCCACGTTGCGCTTGCTCGCCAAGTATGAATACAGCGGCGAAGCGTGCAGCGATGGTCGTGGTGGCGGTTTACAACGAAAGCTTGAAAAGTACGCAAAAACCACGCCCGACATTAGACAAGATAACCTGCAAAAAAGCGGTTCACTTCGAACAGCCATGCAATGGTCGGACTTGGATCGCTTGTCAGCTGCAAACTCACCCAGATTTTGCCGAGATTGCAATTCCGTTTCGATCTACATCCTTGTTTTGCGATCGAAGCGAAGATCTCCAAGTGCTGGACGACTTGCCTGCAAGATCAGTAGCCGCTGTTTCGTTACGTGTCACAGAACCTCTGCTAGCAGTTTGCAGCATCTTCAGATGTGGTCAATAGTGCAGCCACTGACCTAACTGCGCCAAGAAACCGGATATATTTTGACAAACAGTCTTGTCATTCAAGTCTAATCCTGCGGAAAGACCAAATGACAAAGTCACACTGCAAGCACTAGGGCTTTGTTAAATAAAACGTGTCAGCACTGCGAAACCACAGCAGTTGGGCGATAAACTAACAAACTTCCCGCTGCGTAAACGCCATTCTTTTAGTGACATCAGTGGCAAACAGCTTGCAAGAAGGCATCATTCACAGAAAACACTCACAAACGCCAAGAAACATTCCGCAACAAAGCGGTTTTGAGCTAGCGTAAAGACCGCCTTATATTTGCAACAAAGCTGCCTCCAGTCGACTCTGTTTCGAGAGATATCTCACGTCGCGCGAGCAGCACACTGCGATGTCATATATACAACAATGAAATCTGGCTTTTCATGTGCTGAGCTTCACAAGCCACGGTGTTGGCTAAACCAACAAGTGATATCTCACAGTGGTCAAGCCTAAACAAGCACTGGCATATTGGCGATAGCAGCAACTAAGTGTAATCTCCGTTTTTTTTTCTGGCATCTTATTAGCAAATGCAAATCCAGCTGACGCTAAGCCCTTTAATGCTTAATAGTGTAGAAATACTGACGTGAAAATTGAGTGACATGACACTACTCATATTGATGTGAGTTTGTGATAGAAAATCCACCCGATGCTCACTTTCAAGTCGCCGAAAATGCTGATCACAAGCACTTCGATCGCAGGTCATGCATTGGCTTATCTGATGTCGAAGCGACAAGGCGATCCGTATTAGTGATGGAAAGCGAGTACTAATCTGAAGAAAAGTTCTCAATGCTTTTTGGGCAGCCAACTAACAATATTCTGACAATTGCATCTGCGGTGCCTTCACATCGAATTATCGAGCAAAAACAAGAACACCCACAAACATGAAACATGAGCTTCGGTGGTTTCCGTCGAAAGATGACGGACGTAGCGCAGTTATCAAGCATAACGAAGGGTACCACCAGTGAAAATAGAGCAAAAACGTTCAACACATCACAAGCAACGGCTTAGTCTGCCGAGAGTACTGTAATGATGCTAATTTTGCTTCATATTTTTCACTAATTATATATTAGATACAAATATCACGTACAAACTTAATCTCTATTTTCGGATTTATGCTCAAGGCTAAAAGCTACACGTGAGAGACGCCTGTATCACTGAAAAGAATTCACATGCAAGTCCTTATGAAATCACGTATTCAGCGTAATAAAAAGACTCGAATTCAAGTTAAACTTCATAAAAAAAATTATTTAACACTTTCGTACAACTGCGGGCATTTTTTTTAATGCACAAGACCAAACTTGTGTCAATTCATCCAGCAGATACGTCAAAGCAAAATAGAAAGCACACCAACGCAGCGTGTTGCGACGTTTGCTGTTGCGAAAAATTCCTTTAGGTTCATATGCAGTAGAATCTCAGCAAAATGTCAGTGCCACATTGGTAGGTGTAGTGAGTCAAACACCGTGGAGAGCAGAACTTGTGAATGCACCTATCCAACCAAAAAAAACAAAATGAAGCACATTTCCCGTGCGACCTTCACATTTCCCGACAATTCGTTCTGAACACAGCAGCAGCAGCAAATATGCAAGCTCAACAAACCTTAGTGAGTTAGCGGAATCGCTGAAACCTCTTGCTACGGGGTCATTGTTTAGCTACAGCGCACAAATGCCATTCAGCGCAGTCATAGCCACAAGTCGACCCAAATCACGAGAGGTTCCGTAACTTTTTCATAAACGGAAAGCATCTGAGTTGCGAAGATTTTTTCACAAAGGCGGTCAAGCACGCCGCTGAACTACGCGAGTTAACCAAAGTGTTATAAAAAATCCTGCAAAAATTTACAAAAGGCTCAGTTCCCAGCAATCGCTTGTATGTAACTGTGACTCATCGCCGTTGATCTGCCTGAACGCGTTTCCAGTTTCATTCAATCTCTTTTTCAAGTTATCAGATATTCATTCATGATCATTTGACCAGTTTCCAACAATCTTCAAACGATCGCTGGACCACAGTATTCGTGTTCGGAATGACCTACGACTGAATCATAAACTTTATTGGCAACTGTCTACCTGACCTTGCCCTTGGAAAGCTACGAACCACATGTTCGCGAAACCATCAAATCTAAAAAACACCTTCCTGATGGATGGGTTTAAAACTAGATTGAATACATCCTGCTTTTAAAAATATCCAAACGTCTGTCACTCAGTTCAGTCACAATCGATGCTTTTGTGAGGCAATGTTTGTAAAGAATGGATACATTGGACAATCGCGTGTGATCCTTTATCGCATTCCACAGTCTTGTACTTCAGGCTTATCCTCAGCAATCCCTTGCTAAGAAACTGTGACAAAGCAGGGACGCTCCGTAAAAGATTTACTGTGCTCTGCTGCTTACTCCCGTCGTCAGCCTACGTCATAGCTGAAAAAGGCAGCTGATACTCGGAAATGGTGGCAACGCTGTCTGTTCAAACGTCCAAAGCCGTCCAGCCCCGACAGGTGCAACAAACTCAGCTGATACACCACAGCCCTTGGGAGTACACAATAGCATGACAGCTGGTAACCTGGTCGAAGCAAATGCAGCGACCGACCAGCACTCCGAGGCACTTCAGCAAAGGCTCGTATCACAAGTAAATGCAAACCTTTCATGGAAATTGCCCACTGCGACGTGGTTGAAACACATAGTTCACATGCTATTTGTCGCTCAATTATTCATAACGATATACGTACGCTTGCATAATCACTGAGCGACTTGCCTCATGAAGCACGTCCGCTCACGGCCCGGAACTGCAAGCGTTTCAGCTGAGAGCAAGTGTCATAAGCGGCAAATGCTCGTCCAGGGCACCAGACCGAAAATCCTAATAGTTGGCAGCGTGGTCAACACGTACCTTCGATAACATCCCGAGAGACTGACGTGTTGACAGTCAACACAGCTTATTAACGATAAACCTCTCGCGGTGCTCGTAAGGGTATTACCGTTAGATAAAGCGGTTATGGTGTACACAGCGTGCGCCCTTAATTTCGCGCCATACTTTTTCAAAAGGTGAATGGCAGTCCTATACAACCAACTCTAGTATCTCTAACACGAATGCTCTCATCATTAATAAAAGCTGTAAATTTATAATGCAATTTTGCAGGTAGTTTGCCAATATCACTGTTCTCGAAGTGATTTTTGATCCAGTCATCATGGCAGACAGTAACTGCGAAACTGACTAACCTACCGTGCATTGACTGTGGTCTACGGCTCAGGTGTGACATGCACTCCCGAAATCACTGTTCCATACGCGGAAAATCCGGCTTGTAACCTACATTGCCTGCTTCAAGCGGTTGTCTGAAGTAATTGCATCTACTTTGAAAGACAATTACTTGATGCCCTTTCAAGCGAGCGAACGTCGCAGTGGCCACAATTACGAGCAAGCTAATGTGTTTCCTTATTCATGAAAACCAAAGGCAGCTTGCTTTTAACGTACGTAACCTACGGTCGTCAGTGTACCCTGCATTCGCGCACACTCGGGGCACATTCCGCGAAATGGCATTTCACTGAACAGATGACAAACGTGGCGGTTTGTTAGAGTTTCAACCACCATGCTTCGGAACAGCGGTGGGTTAGGCCTCTATAATGACCGTTCCTGAAATTTGCTAATTGGTACTGCTGCTCGGCGTAGCGCTAATCAGGAAGCGTTGTTGGATTAGAAAAAGCAAGCCCTGTAACCTGCAGTGGAAAAACCTTCCGAAACAAAAACTCTTTTGAAACTTCTTAGCACTCAAGGGCGTCCGCAGAAATTTTTCCAGGATGGGGCAACGTCGATATTTTGCTTATCATTTTCAAGTTGTTGACGATGCAATACAAGTGGACGTTCACAAAATGCTTTACTCTTTCTACACCACAAAGGTAATGCCCCATGTTACGACAACAGTCTATAAAATGCGCTTCGTTGGCAGCAACAGCCGTTAGCCAGGTATATTACGATAATTGACACAAGAGGTTTTCTGCAGACTTTCCAAGAAGGGTACTTCTTTTCGAAGAAGCATTGCTATGGTCTGTAACGAAACCACAAATTATGACTTTATTTTACCTAACAAGACTTGTCAGCGTCTCTTCGAAACAAGAGCTGCAAACGTCAGATCTCGTTCAAAGCGAACAGTTACCTTACCCTTTCAATAAAACCTTGCTTGTCTTTGCTGATGTTTTCGCAGTGAATGCCCATCACACACAAACCGGACAAGCGTTCATCTGACATTGTCTGTCGAAGCCACAGTTACCCTCTTTGCCAAGTACTAAACCAAGGGTGTCAAACGCATTTGGTGCTGTGCCGCTGTGGGTCATATTTATGCACTTAGATGTTACGCGAACCAGACAATTTTGCACATAATGACTCAATCAATATTTTCATTGCTATTTATTCATAGTACTGCGACTCGAAGAAACTGGACATCCTTTGGCAGTTACAAGCATGTCAATATCTGGTATCAAATACTGTGCAGTCGCAACTTCTGACGTTGAGTTGGAATGCGCATCCGTCGTTTAAGATCGGACTTGTTTAAGTTCGAGACTTGTAAGTTCAATGAGAACAGTTGTTCGCAGGTGCGAACATTGGCATGGTCTTCAATGTTGGTCCAACGTATCGATGAAGAAGGACGACGGAAACGGGGGAATTGCCCCCCTGGCCTCTCCAAAGGAAGGGCTACGGGGACAGATGTGCCTTTTCATAACAGTATCATAGGTCTTCGCCGTTTGAGGCAGTTCTTTCAAGTATCATGGCTAATTAGGTGGTTTATCAGGATCGACTTGAAAAAAAATTTTGCAGCTATTCGCACACCCGGAAAATTCAGAATGTTTTTTTTATAATTTCTGTTGTTATTTTTGACGACAACATTGTTAATGAACAGAAACAAACATAGCTGATAACGACCTTTTTATTTTATGTAAGTTTCCTTTACCCTCAAATCTTTTATTGCCTCCCCCTGCCCTACATCTGTTCCGGCGTCCCTGGTTTTGATAAAAAGTTTTGATGTCAACATTTTCAAATTTAGCTTTAAGAAAGCTGTTGCACTGTAACTCAGTTAGTTAAATTTGATACTTTTGTGGCACCTCTTCAGCACTGACAGAAAATTGGTTACTGAAAATAGCAAAATCAGTATCGAGTTCTTTTAAATCAGAAAATTTTCCTTCGAAAGCGTTGGAAATTCTTCGAAACCACACAAACGCATGGTTTGGAACTGAAGACGTTGTTACCGTTGGTTTGCCTTTAATTATTAAGTCGTAATGTCGCGTTATGGCTACAGACAAAAAACCTTAGTCTGCTGTGACATAATAATAAACGTAACTCTGTCAGGCCCATTGCCAGCACAAAACTGGTATGACGCGGGCCACAAAACGGGGCATAGCGGGCCGGATTTTGCACGCGGGCCGCCAGTTCTACACCCCTGTGTCAAACTCGTTTAGTAACTGCAGGATCTCTCTTAGCGATGTAGAATGTTAGACACTCTCGCAAAGCTGTTTCCAGAAATGAGAAGTAGACCTGTGTGTTGACAACGACTATCGGACAACTTACGAAAGTTACAACACCACGCAGTCTTTAGAAAAATAGAGCATATGAGTTATGAAAACTCGTTACAGTAAATACAACTTTGCACTCAGTACTCACTCAGAAGTAAGAAAGAACTAAGCCTTGACATATTCTAACAAGCCACGTAGTTTTAAATGCTGTGTGAAAAGAAGCCTTCATAAGCGTAGTTTGATTAAGCTATTCCCTCAGGCACATTGGTCACACTCATAATCTCACACTAACATTGGATTTTTCAAACGTGTAAAAGCATTGCTACAGATTCACTCAGACTTCTTTTTACACAGTACAAAACGACGTGACTTACCACTATCAGAAGTCACTGTCTCGTTGCATTACTGTACTTACCAAGATGTTTGCGTTCAACAGTCATATGCGCAAAGCAACTTAAAGTGAACCTTTGAAGAATTGTTGCGATGTTATTGTTACGCAATAAAGATCAACAGTAGAACAATCCGCTCGCAAGTTTCGCAACCTGTCTCCAGCAGGCAGAGGAGCGGATAAGAGTGAACTACAAGCTCATCACTGCATGACACCAAAACAGTGTGCAGTGTGAGTGTAATACCGGCAAATAAACTGCCATTGCGTGAATTAAATCAATTAATTGGAATTACGATGTTGACCTAGTGTTTTCTAGATATTTTAGTTCTTAGTCCCAATTTCCACGGGGGGCAAATGCCCGTTTTGCCCCCCCTGCGGACACCCATGTTAGCACTCACAGAATAACCTGCAAAAATGTCAGCAATTTTTCTGAAAACGAAAAACATGACATGTACGGACAAGATTTCCGGCATGAATTATACCATAACAAAAGAAAAAGCTTGAAAATTCGCTGCTAGAAAACAGACATGTCGGGACGAAAACCTGGTTTGTAAGAGACCAACAATTAAAATTTCTAGGTTTTCTGTAGGCTTTCGGAGAATCAGCCGGCTGGACTTACCCACTGTGGAGAGTACTTACTTGCAAGAGGCCCTTATGGTCGATGAAACTAAAGAGTATGAAGACATGATTCTGTTAAAAATTTATATACGTGGCGGTTTTGAAACATCTTCATATATCATGCAAGTGGAACAACAGTCACTTTAAAAACGAAGCTAACGCAGGCTTAGAAGGAAACAAGCGGTTGTTTTGCAGCTACAACAGTATATCGACCCACTTTGGCCTTCCGCCAAAACATGATATGTTCAAGTTCGTTCATTCAAAACTTGCACTTGCGAAACATTGCAAGTTTTACAAACGCCAGTGCGAGAATATTACCATGCACTCGTCGGGTACTCTATTTGCAGGAGTCCGTCGCGCAGATACGACTTTTTTGCAACGCAAACACACAAAAAATGATGTTCATTTCCTTGCTGAGGAAATGCACCACATATTTAAAAAAGGGACGTCATCAACAGCAAGTGTTGTGCCGGTGAACGGAAATAAGATTACGGGAAATATTTCTATCGCGGAAAAAAACAGCGAAAGGCAATGATGAGGCACTGTCCCGACCGTAAACAATTCCAGACCACAAGACATGGTTTTCATGGGGAAACCTTGATTCCTGCATTACTTGTTAACCGTCGAAAATGACCTTCTGCGCGACTACTTTGCCGCAGGATGAATGTGTCAACGGATGTCGAACAACTGTAATCAGCACATTAACATTTTAACAGTACGTTTAAATAGCACATTTTCAATTCAATGCCAAAAATAAGTGTAAGCCCATCGGTAAAAGCCAAAGACGTAGACAACAAAACAGATGTCGAATGACGTCTTGCTTTAACAATAAAAATTTCTTTCGGTTAGCAATGACATTCGCTTTCATTTGAAAACGCAATCCATTAGTTTTGTTTTCATTTAGCAAAACAAGCAGTGAGCTTTTGTGTATTCGAACATACATTTTGACATGACGATTGCTCATCTCAGTGATGAGCAATCCGATGCAGCACACGAAATCAAAAGCGATAGTTTTTCAAGGTTTCCTGAATTTGGCCCGCGAAACCAACGTGATGGGCCAAAGTTATAAGGTTTGCTGAAACGGTCGTTGAACAGCGAAAAACCACTAAATCTCCCGAATAGCTTACACTAATCTTACGGCATAAAAAATCGGTCCAAATTTTAACATAAAGGTACATTTGCTGTAAGTCTGGGCTGAGACTTGTTTATTCGTTAGTTTCCAAGCGTACACGCATTTAAGCAAAAACTCTATCCATTCCACGAGCGCGCAATCAAAATGAATCAACGTCCGAGAACGTGGTCGAAGGCCATGAAAGTGGCCTACAAATGCAAAGAGGTTGCTTGTCAGTGGCCTCCCAATTTATTCCTCTCCACTCAGCTTTATTTGTGCTCGCTGGAAACAGTTTTCAGGTTATCAGAGGCCATGAACATAATAAGTGACCAAGGACATGATCTCGCAAGTACTCACCGCTAATAGGTGGCGGGCTTTTAAAATACATTAGCCAACGCCATTTTATGGTTTGTTGAATATTGTCGTGGTATGCATAACGACGGAAATACGTCTCGGGACGGAAATTTACCTGGGATTGTGCTCAGCTTTTAACAGTTCGGGGTTTTACTTGTGATTTGTCAGATTTTCTACTACAGTTAAAATGTGCATATTGGCATCCATTCTGTGGTTCGCCAGGGAACGTGCCACGGCGTTGGCTTTGAAAAACGCAGATATACAGGCCAGCTTTATTATTTCCGTATGACTATTGAACTTTAAACTGGCATAACAACTGATAACTGAACAATACTGCAGGATTTCCGAAAAAATCAAGGTTTGCTTCGTGAGAGCAAATTTGAGACTCGCCGAAATCTGAAAAAACTGGTCGGGTGCTGAGATAAACAGGCCTGAAGCACCCGGCTACGGCTCGGACAAAACACGACGCTTCGTTTTCTTGCACGATGAACATCATTTCAGGCCAATATTGCTGCAACTCCGCGATGATAATCAATTGAACAGGACTGAAAGATGAGCAAACTTACTGATCATTCATGCTGCAGTGGCAATGCAGAGCTTTGACGCTATTACAACCTGCGAAAGCGTTCTTCACACAAGGCGCTGGGCTCAAAAAGACGCGGTTATACTAACGCAGATTAAGCAATTGCGCTGTTGTACGCGCAATTTCATCAATTTGAGTTGACACCATATTTCATAATTAACTAACAGGAGTATTATGGGCAGGAACTTTACGGCAGAGATAAGCAGTGCACTCAGCGAAGTTGGCTTATACGCAGGGGCATAACGAGGGGGGCACGATTGCCTGGGCGCCGAAACACTGCGGGTGGCACCGAATGACTGCGAGGGGCGCCGTAAAGTCCCAGCAACGTCACAAGCACTTTCTTCAATACAGTACATTTGCTTCCGAAACACCTCCGGTTCGAACATGGGGGCGACAAACTTGCTTCTCGCCTCGGGCGCCATCTAACCTCGTTTCACCCGGCTACTTATACACTGATTAGGAAGTCTCCTCGATGGATTTTGGCTTTAGTGTCAAACCAACCAAAAGAAAATCCCAAATAGAAAAACTTCATCGAAAATGCAATCATCTGTAACACAATATGGTCGAATATAACAATGCTTGCCACCACGGCGCCTTGGGATGATTGCAGTATGTTCATTCAGTTTTTATTTGTTTATTGACAAAATCAACGAGCTCATCCAATGGGACAATACAGTGTAAACACTACGCAAAAACAGGTGAGATTCATGGGAAACCGAAGCAATAAAAACCCAAGAAAAGCACATTTCAGTGGAACTAGGCTAATAAAAACAAAGATAATATATTTAGCGTGTCTGTCAAATGCCATAAAATATACTGACATTCGTTACGTTTCGGCAGCTGCAATAAGTTCTTCAGAATGGCTGCCATCACTTGAAAGAAAAATGCCAGAAATCTGGAAGGTTTCCAACCAAGTCTTCGTCAAATAAACGCCTGCTATAACGCCACTACACCATAACTAGACTCAATCGACAGGGCTCGGACTGGTGGAGGTTTCGGCTACTGGTTTGGATCGCGTGACGTAAGTTTGCGAATATTGCGGAAGATTTTATTGGCTGTCCATGACCGATCTACTGGATACTGAGCTATTACGTAAAATGAAGGTCCTTAGTTTTAGTCTAGCATATATAGGCAAGGTCAAATTTATTTTATGTGGAGAGACTGCTATCAACTATTCACCGATTTTTGCGCACAAAATTTCTGTTAGCACATTTTGATGCATTATTCACATAAGAAAAGCAAAAAAACGATCGTATTAGCCCGGATGTGTTCACAGGCAAGGCCTGTGAAGCATAGCTGATAGTCCAGTGACGGGCAAAGCTTGGCCCGTAAAACCACAAGCGATGGTCCGCCAAAGTTTGCTAAAAATGCCCTGTTTACACTAAAAATAGCCACCGAAGGCAAAAGCACTGGCGTTCTTACGCCGAAAACACCTCATGTGGCAAAAAAATTAGTTAGAAGACCGCACTAACCATGGAAAAATGGACAAAAATTGGGTAAAAACTATTTTCGTCGTTCGTTCCCTGCAACAAAACCATTGCAAGAAAGCGAGGGAAGAGAAACGTTCTCGTTCTGCAGGGTGCACTAAACTTAAGAATACAAATGGTTCACCGAAGTGCCTGCGAGCCATAAATATGCTCCGCAACCGCAACGTACAACGGTAACACCGAAGAAATGTGCTAACATTTCTGTAACTGGATTCGATTTGCATAACTACAGTACTCTGGCTACGTAACATTGTGTAAGATATTACCTATTTTTCACAGAGCTTTCACTTAGCACTGCAGGCTACATACGCTATGCCAACGTTGGCCTGCCAACGTTGGAATGTTCTTCAGTTAAACAATCTGCACAGTAGCCTAGCGATGCTTTTCATGCCTGGTCGACATGCAATCCCATGTCAGCCTGGATTGTTGGACAGTAATCAGTTTAGGCTGGGCTAACTTGACTCACTTCTCTATATCAAACTAGAAGCATGTGCGCAAACTAGAAGCATGTACGCAAGAAACGTGCCGGTAATATGCACGTCTGCAATTTCTAACAATATAGCCAACAGAGTACGAAGCCAACGCGGCTCTCGCTTGAAACTGATGTGTCTAGGTTATGTAACTAGCCACTAGTTCAGAGACAGTAGCAGCTCGAACAATCAATCTGAATCTAAGCAATGCATTTACTTCCGTGAAAAACTACAGCACTGACAGTGCAATAGCCTACTGTATATTGTTACAGCAGCTGTTTTCAGAGCCTAGCACTCTAACTGACCTCTTTACTGCTGCTAATCAGGCCAACTTAACTGGCCAGAGGGACTTGATTAAATACCATTTCCATTCCAGCTATCTAGGCAGATTCTTGGAACTTTTCTATTCACCAACACTTCTTTCAAGAAACTCAATTCCTTTATCTTACGTCATAAAGCAACGCATAATATGTGTAGGGGGCGCTAAATGCGGGTTGCGCGCCAAAACATCCTGATATTGTGAGATAACAAAACTGCAAATATTCGTGTACCGCGAGCTGATGCGCGATAATACCGCTTACGTGTAATGTTTACTCAGTAGTAGGAGCAAAAGAATTTTTGATTGGCCCGGAGCAACAACACGATGCTTTGCGATACATCGAATCACGAAAACACCACATGCAAGTTGATGTAGGAGCTATAGAGTCTATAGCCACATCAACTAGAGTGTGGGTCAAAGTTGGACGGATACTGAAATTGTACTTTCTTATCTTATCCAAAACTATAAAATTATACCCAAAAACTTTACGGATTCTGCAATTGCTTTTTAAACCACTTATCTGGGTCCAATTTCAATCCGAAACCGCCGCAATTCTATTTGTTTGTCGAGTTACAGGCATGGGCGCAACCAGCTCTTCATTTCAGGGAGGGGCAATTTTCATGAAATTTCATTCGATGACGTTATCGTGCTTATTCAACCGTGATACAACTTTTTCGCAAACGGTCACAGATAAAGTTCTCTTCGCAACATTTCCGAAAATGAGAACTTTTCAGTTTTAATCAAGATGCAGACCGAACAATCAGGACCAATGGCCCTCAACCTTTTCGTTGAAAGGAGACAAATCCAGACTTACGACTTTGTTAGAGAGCCGCACTAAAGCAATTTTAACACAAGTCAATCGGCATGTTTTGATTTATAGCAGAACGAAGTCTGTTACGCAAAATAATAAAGGTTTTAAAGGTAATAAGGTTTTAAAGACTGCTGAGGGCCGCACAAAGGGTGCTTGGGGGCCACATGCGGCTCTTAAAACAGTGGTTGAGAACCACTGATCAGGACAAAGTAAAAATGAGTAGCCTAATACAGGTTTTTTTTTTTGAGGAAAATGTTAGGTACCCGGTGTGGATCTGTAGGGACTCGATTTCTCTGATTCTAGGGACCCGATTTTCTCTGATTTTAGGGACCCGAGGATAATTTTCTCTGATTCTAGGGACCGGAATTTGAAATTCTAGGGACCCGAATCGGGTCCCTAAAACGCCTTAAAAAAACCCTGGCCTAATACAAACACATGGTTCCGTACTCAACTAGTGCAGTCATGGCTGTAGTGTGGCAGATGTACAGGCTACTAGTAAACCTGCGTAACCTTACGTCTTGTTTTAGGAAATTCATCAAATCCTTTATCAAGATTTTTGAAACTTCAGTCTAATATATTTGCAGTGAGATAGTTTCAATCGTAGGTACGAGACTTCGTCTGCCAAGTGAAACACTCTTGAAAGGAATGCAGCAGGAATGCAACTTTAACTATATTACGAATGGTTGGGCCAGGCTCGCCATCAGATGTGGGTGGGCCTCGCCACTTTTGCCAGAACTACCTAAACAGATACCTAATAACTCTGAAGCTCTTGTGAAATTCGAGCTTATTTTCACTATTTAGTCGAATCTTGGAAGAATTTGTGAATCTTCCACCGGCATTTACCTCAAGGTTTATTCGTCATCAATGTTTTGTTTTTTGATCACGGTCATGGCAGAAAATCCTGCTTCTCGCAAATACGATGTAGCAAAACGAATCACCATCCGTAGCGCTTTTTTAGCCAAAGCTGCTGGGTATTCGTCATTTAATGAAATCCAAAAAATTGTCGGATTTCCTGAAGTAAACATTCTTTTCAGGGAATCATCACAGGCAAGATCAATATAGCCGCTTCTTTTCTTATTAGGGTAAAGCAGTGGTCTCCACATTTTTAGTCCAAGGGCCACATAAGCTATTACACAATATTCCGAGGGCCGGACACTTTACATAATGTGATTTTTTCGGTATATGTTACATTCTACCAAATCAACAAGTTTTTGTAGAGATATCTTTTTTCATTATTGACAAAATGTCTTCGCTGGCCGGATTTGGCCTTGTGGGCCGTAGTGTGGAGACTTCTGGGGCAAAAGACGATGGAGTAGTTTGCACGAAAGGATCACGAATCCATTCATAGCTTGATAAACCATTTAGAAAGTTAGATAGACGTTACAAAAATTTACTTCGAAAATTAGAAGGCGGAATTATACACTTATTTTCAAGCAAATCATTAGATAGCGGTACCATTTTTAACAGTTAACATCGTACTCACTAGATCGATTGCAGCAGGCAGTATTAGCTCCTCAGCAATGGTGTGAGGCTTGTTAGACTTTGCAACTCTGTGCGCAACTTGGTAGGATGCTAGCCTTTGTTGGAAATTGCGCTATTGTGAAAAGGTGGACACTTGCCTGTTTGGATCATTTACTTTCCGAAAAAAATCTTCCTAGATATATTTACAATGCGGTTGTGATGATGTTAGATGACGTTAAAGCTTATTTGGTAGCATGCATTCGCTGGCCAATACATTGCAGCAAACAACAAACTGAGGTTTTTCCTCTCCGTCCTGCAAGATGAATGTGAACCCAAAATCTAAATAACTGTCGCTGTACTCTTTATTTGTAATAGCGGAGTTACGCTTAGGTTTGCTACATTGGTTTCCTGTTTGCATGAACATTATAACTGACTACTGTAGCCTTCAATGCAAAATGAATGAAAACTTGTGCAACGCCTTTAGTATTAAACAATAATAAAAAGTTACGTAATCATTTAATAGGCTATCTACTGTCAGCATCATCGCACTTTAACAATAGCTTATAACTATCCTTTGGATAGAATTATAAAACTGCACAGAATTTTACTGTTGTTAGCTCATTGGATAGAAGTGCAAATTTACTGTTGTGTGACGCCCTTAGAAAATTAAAACGACGCACCAGGGCGTCACGACGAACAGTTTGAGAACCATGGGTCTACTGGCTGCGAATTTTGCTCCACTGGTGTGATAACAATGCAGTATTTATTGTTGACGTTTCGTGAATGTATGCAAACTCTCTTCCTCAGCCGACAGGCAAGAAACAAAATCAAAGCGTTAACACACTGCATTACTGAAAATTTTCAGAGTGGTACATGAACAAATGGACAAAAAATGCCTTAGAACTACCAACATTTTAAACGATTTCCCACGTTTTGACAATTCCAACGTATTTGTGGTTAAATACCAATCATTTACGAATTTTTCGATCAGATGGCCTGTCTCAAGACTAATCTTGTAAGTAGATCATCAACCAGGAGGACAAAGAAAATTCAAATAAGAGTTTGCTTAAAAATTATTACAATACAAAATTTCATCTTTATTCTTTGAAAGTTTCTGCAAATGTCAAAATTGCCATGGAATGTTTTGAAATTTCGGGGGGAGGCAAATGCCCCAAATGCCCCCCCTGGTTGCGCGCCTGGTTACTGGTATGTCATCAGTAAGCCTATAATGGACTAAACAACGTTTCTCGAGAAAACTTAATAACTTGAGATTAAAAACACTAGATGCTTCATTGAAATCGTGGATCAGCATTTCGTTCTTACACAAATAATGGATAACTACTCTCCTGAAATATGAATCAAAAACAAAATTAAGAGGTTAGTTTACAATATGAACAAAGATGGACTTCTACACAGCTGACTACGCAAATCAAAAGAAATTAATCCTGCTTATTCTTAATCTACTCGCATATTTCAGGCAATAATTTAACGGCGGTATGGCATATCAACAGATGTGAATTTATTTTCGAAAAAATTTTTTAATTCTCTTAGTTTATAAAAAGACATGTTTCAATCCTGCCTCAATCGAAAATAGCTTGAAGTTGTTAGTCACTTTCGATGCAACATATGTTACCGTATGGAATTCCAGATAAGATTCAAATCGTACTTTCTACCAATTACCACCTTTCAAAATCTAGCACAAACAAGAAGTTTGGTACAAACAAATCTAATGCATTGCCAGTGTTGGTAAGAAAAAATTGTGCCAACACCCTACTAATTCTTATTTGGCCAAATCGAAAAGAGAACAAAGTCCTAATCGGATATTCTTATTCAAAATTGATAGATAAACAATTTTCCATAATCCGCATCCGGTTATTAAAAAAACACATCTAGAAGATATCCAATCCCACACCCGGATTCTGTCCTACACTGCTGTGGGTGTATAATTGTAGGAAAAAACATATGCGACCTAAGTCACATAGCATTGAGAATATTTTTACTTTTTCTTATTTTTCAAAATTCAGTCCAACCTTGCCGAGTACGCAAATATTAACATTAGTGTGTTTGCAAAAGAAGCAACGACCTATGGATTTCATGCAGTGAGAAAACCCTTTCCGATTTGGGATACTTTGCAAAAATATACTTAAAAATAATTTAATCGTGCAACAAAGGTATCCATTCTGTTGTCAGGTGTTTTCATCAAAAGTCATCTTAATTCCACTTGCTGCAGGTTTATATATCATTTTGTTAGTTTACACAAACAATCCATCCATCTGCCACCGACCCACACGGTGTCTAGCATCCAATGGGGCTAGCGAGCCAAACAGTGTGCACATCTCCACGACTCAGCTTTTTTGGCAGCTGACCTAAAAATTGCAGCTTGATTTTCGAAGCGCAAAGGTTACAGGATTAATTATATGTATAGGGCACTGCATCTCGCGTCACATATCAACAAGTAAAGCGAGGAGGAAGTAAAGGTTGTCGTTTCCTGTATCTGTCTGTGTGTTGATTTTTCGTTTGTCTTGTGTGCTTGATTGCCCGTTTGTTTTTTCTTTGTTGTGTTTTCCTTTTCTTTTTTTCTCAAGTGTTAGGGATAGTTTTTCGTTCCTGCATCAATGTTGGTATATACGATTACGATACATGGTAGAAAAATGCAAATGGTGCAGTTAGATCAGGTGATCACACGGCCTTTCTTTGTGTCTCTCCTATAATGGCCGTTTCTTTCTTTACGTTTTCAATGTTTCTTGTTTGGTCGTGGAATTCTCATGTAGTTATGAAAGAACACAATACAGATTTATTTTTGGTAGGGGTAAAATTGTTGGTTGGATAAACCTCGAACAAGCTGTTCGAAGTGTCCCCGGTCGTGCGATCGGCAAATATTGCCTAAAAAACATTTCATAAACTAAATTAGCCAGAACTGCTTTAGCAGTGTTGAAATTGACCACCTTCAATCCGGTATTTCCTGGAAAAGCCTACCTGGATGCAAACCCTATGTCACAAGCATAACCTGACGCATGATCAGCTGTATCATAGGTAATTTTTCATTGTTTTTCCAAATATCTGTTTTACTTTTTGCCGACTGCTCTTAAAACCACTGCAGCCACGTTTCAGTGGCGAACATAGCATCAAGACTATAGGGGCGTAACGAGGTTAGATGGCGCCCGGTTCAAGAAGCAAATTTGGCGCCGCTATATTCTAACCTGAAGTCTTTCGGAAGCAAATGTACTGAATAGAAGAAATTGCTTGTGACATTGTTGGGGCTTTTCGGCGCCTCCCGCAGTTATTCAGGGCCCCCGCAGCAATTCGGAGTCAAGGGGATTGTGCCCCCCTTGCCCCTTCGTTATGCCCCTTGAAAGGAAACGTCCATCTTCCTTCAGTTCCGAAGCGTCTCCGTATCCGAAGCATCGACGGTCACCGCTAACGCTGGACTGTCCATCTAATTATAGGTTTTACTTCGATGAGTTGCGTTAAAATTGACTGTAGTCTGTACCAAATGTCATCCCACTAATCCTTCAAATCGGTCAAACGAATACTCTCTATCGGTATAATTGCTTGGTGGTATCTGACTTGGTTTGACACCAGCTGTTCATCACAGTCTGCAACAAAAATAAAATGGCGTTTGATTATGATTATGACAATGATTTTCTTGATTAGTGAAGTAAGTTACACACAAATTCAGGATTTTTCTTCTGTTGTTTTCAATACAAATGCGCATGGGCGTCTGAAGAAATTTTCCAGAGAAAGCAACGTCGACATTTGGCTCATCTTTTTCAGGCTGCTGACGATGCAATGCAAATGGACGTTCACGAAACGCTTTATCCTTTCCACACCACAAAGAAAATGCCGCATGTTACGGCAACAGTCACAAAAATGCGTTCGCTGGCAGCAATAGCCAAGCATATTACGATAATTTAATGTAGACCACCATGCAGGCATTGGAAAATTGAGCAGATTAATTATGAAAACACGTCACAGCAAATCAGGGTTGATGTAATTAAACCCGACCCAACCCCACTTAAAAAAAATAATGAAACCCACCAAAACCCACTCTCTAGTTTTCCTTTGAAAACTCGACTATGAAGTAAAAAGCAAAATAATCAGCACGCTTGTACAGTTAACTGTCAATTATTTTTAATAAAACAAAACTAACAGCAACGAAATTTGAAGGACTTGAAAAAAAGAGAAGAATAATCGAACAGTTTGAGTAAATTCTGATGGTTATCTTCTTCAGTTCTGTAAAATCACTACATTTTAACCAATTTTTCTGCCTTCCCTGCATCTAAACTCTTTCTGATGTTGGATCATAACAAATCACATGTTGAAAAATGCAATCTATAGATGCTGAACTAACACTAGGGCATCCACATAAAACTTGACGTGAAACTGCAGAGGTTGTGTGGCAAAGGCTTTTCTCTGTTTGCTGTGCGTATGCTTGCCAAGCCACTTTGGAGTGAAATGACCAACAACACTTAGCGAAAACAAAGATGGGGCACATTTCTTTACCCTCAAATTTTGAATGCCATAATAGGTATAACAAGTTCTTGTGTAATTCTGAAAATGGTGATATTTCATGATGCAATAAAAACAATTGAGAATGGAATTTTTCAGATTTTCTTAAAAAAAGAACAGAAACCTGTTACTTAAAAAAAAACGGGTTTTTCTCAACTCTGCAGCAAATACAGCTTTGCCCTTAGCGCTCAGTCAGAAGTCAGACCTAAACCTTAGCGATTAAGACGTATTCAAGCCTGCACAGGCAAATTCTAACAAGCCACGTAGTTTTATACTGTGTGAAAAGAAGCCTGCACAAGCGTAGTTTGATTAAGCTTTTCACTGACGCACACGGGTCACGCTAACAATGGATTTTTCAAACTAGCGGAAGCGGCAAATGCCCTCCTGCAGACGCCCATGCAAGTGCGTGAATAGTTTCGCTCTTTTGAAAGGTGCAGTAGTTGAAAGTTGCTTTAGACTTTAGAGTTTAGATCAACGTTTTTTAAACATTTGTAGGACACGGACCCCTAGTACATCTTAATAAAAGTTACGGACCCCTCAAGAAGAAACGTTGCAATAAAAATTCGACATTAAGTTTCAATAATGGTAGTAGTAACCGAAATGTCTGAAAACCTATTATTCCTCATATTCACCGACCCTTCAAACTAAAGTAACGAACCCCTTAGGGGTTCACGGACCCCAGGTTAAGAACCTCTGCTTTCGATGGATCACAGTCTTAAAAGTCACAAACGGTGTGGCTATATAAGCAGCTGCATTTGCATGTCCTTAATATAAGTAATCAGTAAGTTAAGTAGTTTTGTTTGCGATTTCCGCCGCCCTGACTAAAAAGTTTTTAGAACCATCCAAATCACTTGTTCTGAATACTTATGCTTGTGGCTGTTGTGTAAGAGCCCAATGGCTTTTATGCTTTTGAACCAGAGGCGACATGCTGTAGGTTGAGAAAAATTTAGCCACCGAAGGTCAAAATACCTTTCAAACTGAATAAGAATTAAAAGTTTACGCTAGGCTGAAATCAAAACAAAATGCAGCTTGCTAATAAATAGTCGATATGGATAAACGGTCAATATAAATGCCATAGCTTATTATTTATATACATATGACTGATGTCATTGTATTTACAAGCCAATTAAATAACTAACGCCTATGAGCCCTTCCAACGTCACAAAGTTAAATATGGTTGATTCGAAGTTCTGCCAATATCGTGCATAGCATGGTTGACGCAGTTGACGATCTTCGTCGTTTGCAAGTTGTTGTTGTCCACTGCTTGGCGCACTAGATCTCTGGGCAGGTGTTGAGCAGCCATTCGATTGTCTCGTCATCCGGAACCGTTAGGCCGCGCAGTCCATAAAATCTTTTGACAATACACAAAACAGTTGAAAAAATTTGGGCCCAATTTGGGAAGGGTTATCTCATTGGTGGGTTCATCGTCGGAAATAATTTCTATTTCGTGATAGCGCTTTCTGAACAATTGCGTTATAACGAGGCTTCACTGTAGGATGCATCTATTCCGAAATATAATACTCGATAGGACCCAAATCTAAACTCGATACTTCTCGGGGGTATGAGTCAAGGTAAACTTTAAAAAACCATGGGTTAAGCAATGTTATATAGACTGCTTTGCGTTTCCAGCGCAGTTACCTGTGAAATACCTGATAATATTAATTTACTGTTGGTGTATACTGCTTGCAATGAAAAAATAACATTTGGTCTGCAGCAATTCCTGAATTGCAAGAAGGTTTGTGCAGACACCAAAATTTTGCACTCTGTGCAGTGATTGGCTCTCGCCATTATGAGAAGAATTGGTAGAAAAATTGCAGACGTCATGGTAGAGAATTTTACAAACACTTCAAAAGCATATATGAAGAATCTACTGTTTTTCAGAATTGTTTGTGGAAATTGGCATGTTTCAACCATTGGTGCAAAGCGGTGGTTATTTTTACATTACATTCCTAGGACTATTAGTGTGCGCCCACATCAAGTTACCTATTTCATTAGGACCTCTGATGCCTTGATTAGGATTAATTTTTGTATGCTTTTGTTCAACGATGTGCGTCTTAATCTAACTTTTAATATCCGCGCAATTCAAAGGTCTGATGCTTTTTACAACACTCCATTATTCTTCCACCACGTAGCGTTCCTGTGTACAGTGATTGAACACAACGTATAGTTGCTGCTGCATTGTTTAAGTATTTGCTCACTGTATTGTTCACTGTCTTCACTGTATTGCTGTGTGTAGTGTGTACCAAGGAACAACTTCACTGTGATCTGCTGCTACATCTCAAGATTTCTGCATTTTCATGTTATTTTTTCAACCCATGGTATGGATCTTAACCATGTGTTTGAGCGAGACACATAAATAAACTATAAAAATACACATACTTTTAAGATAAAAGACGGGTTTGATGGTTATTTCGTTCAGGATACACCATTGTATAAGTACATTAATAAGCACTTTGCCTTCGAGAATCAGAAATGGATTTGTGAAGCTCAGTCTGTGTTTGTTAAGCGGTGAATTCCTGATAAAAAATTTCTTTCACAAGCTAAATCATGCTGTCAGCTCTCCGGGCTAGGCCTGATAATTGTGATATACGAAGGGATCGAGGACTGGCAATAAAATTTACGCTGAACGGCGTTTGAGAAACGCTGATTCTGAACTCTGTGGCGCAGAGCCTTGTCCATCGTGCAGATTAATCCGTTTTTACACGACCCTGGTGCTTCTCTGTTGCAGCAGCGGTCATTAAAGGTAATGTCAATTTTAGCAAACCTAACAGATTGTGGATTAAACAATGAAACTCTTGCTGTTGTCAAAATTTATATTCAAGGTAACTATATTGAACTAACATAAATAATGGCAAGAGATTTTTATTATAATGCACCTGGTCTACAACGCAGCCTGCTACCAATAATCCTCTATCCTTCGATGGCCGAGCAATACATGCCAATGCCAAATCACTAGATTCACAAAAATTCACTAGATCTGAAAAAAATAACTAGATCTAAAATTTCTGCGTTAAAGTTAACAGTTTTCTTGAAATCATTTATGCATATACATAATGGCCTAAAAACCTTTACACCATTTGCAAGTTTGTTAAAATAGATCATGCTGAAGCCTGGAAAATCTTATACAGTACCGACAATCTTCAGGCTTCTTTCTAGCGCTGAAACGACAAAATTTACGAAGTATTTTAGTTCAATCAACCAGAGATGCGCATTAAACTGGATCCGGACTATAACAAACTTTTTTGGATTTGGATTGGATCCGGCGGCCCGGCCTGTAAATCGCTTCAAAAAGTTAAGCTCAGGACCGGATTTGTACGGAGTTACTGTAATGGAAAAGAATTGCGGCGTTTTTGTTGTTGAGGCTGTGTTTTGTTTATTTTATGAACTTCATTTGCACTATAAATTTACATTGAAAAAAAATTTGGACTATGTTTGGACATGGACTGAGTTTTAAAAATTCAGAACTGGATCGTCAGATGGGACAAGCCGCTCATCTCTGCACTCAACCTGATATGTAATCAATATGTTTCTGCTTCAGTGATCCAGTAAAGAAATGAAAATAGGGTCATAGGTAACATTGCAACAATAAACAGCACAGAAGTGAAAGCAGTCAGAAACTAGGATTAGAAAAACTTGTTTGTTCAAATGATTTGCAACCCTTTCACGGCCACTGTTTGTTCTAATGATCTGTTGGTGCAAATCTTCACATAACGATTCACGTAATCAATTGTTTACAGAAAAAAGGGCTGTAAAATTAGAAATAAGACAACCGATTTTCTTCGAATACATACTTTGCAAAAAATCACTAGATCACTAGGTCAGTCCAAATATCGCTAAATGTAGTGAAAACTCACTAGGCGTGCCACCAGTGATACACGCTCTATCTGCCACAGGCCTAACTATCATCAATGTGACGTTTTGCAAAGCATTGTTTAGGAACAAAGGTATGAAGAACTTGCATTCGAAGATATTGTACACAACCTCCACAGCTGGAAGGTCTTGCCAAACTGAGGAAAGCCTGATGAACATTGACTAAGATCATCTGGCAAATCTTTGAATAGAACGTTTCACACGCGCCAGTGGACAAAGGTTTTGAAACTGCTTGTTAAGACGTTGACGCGCAGTTACCACAAAAACGTAGGCCACTCAAATCTGGCTTTACAGTTTGAATGCCTTATTATTGGTGGGTGTCCTGCTATCTGTTGAAGGGTAATGGAAGATACACAGAACAACGAAGAAAGTACAGTGCTTTGCCGAGAAATTATTGAAGCATTTGCTCCACACAGCATACGAAGACCCTTGCAAGTAAGTGCCTGGACGAGGAAGTAAAGTGGGTTAATTGCTGTAACATGTTGCTTACTGTGCCGTGTAGTTTTGTTTGATTCGGCAAGGCTCAAGGTTTCCCCCTATACAGCATTCTGAAACCTGCTGACTCTCCAAAAAAAGTAACGGTTATACAGCCTATGAGTATCATTTGGAGTTCAAAATCGGTTCAGTAGAGAATCCAGGTCTGATTTTTGATATTTACGAGTCGGAACTTTAATTGCTGTGAACAATCATAACCCTAACCGTAACTGTAGTGTCATTCTTCATGGCCGTTGCAGTCACCTAATATTTGGAGATCTCAGTTTTGCGTCCAAAATAGTTCACTAGATGAACAAAAACGCGGCTTCTCAAAATATACTGTTTAACGACACAGGCTCCTCGTTTTGTTCTTACTGTCTGGTAGACATGACTTCGAGACAAGTAAATGTCCACAATGACTCAGGCTCGTCCCTAGGGTTTTGCCGTAAGGTAGTGATTCCTAAACGGAGCACTGCGGCACCTTGGAGTGTCATTTGCAATACTCAGGGGGCCGCGAGAAGTTCATACTTTGTGTTTGGCATTCGTAACATTTATAGGTAATAAAAACGTAGAAAACGTTTCAGGAGTGTTTTCCTCAAAAGGGACTCTTCACATTTCTTCTCCACGTCCACACTAGCCTATTTTATGTGGTTAGGTACGATGATTCTTGCCGATGCAAAAATATTGTTACTTGTGTTACATCATAAGGGCAGGCCCGTAGCCAGGTTTTAAGGTTTGTGGGAAAACACATTTTAGGGGTGCAAGATTTTTCTTTTTATTATGCAGTATGTGTGAAAAAAATTTTAGGCTAAACCAAGTTTGGGGGAACAAAAAATTGGGGGGAACTGTCCCCGAATGTTCCCCGTGGCAACGGACCTGCACAACGGCAAATTTTTTCGTGAAAGTTATATTTTTACGTATTGTAACACTGTCTATGGAAAGAGATTCTTTCTCAGCAAAGAATCAGACACTTTAAGATCTTACAGAGTATATATTTCGCCTACGATGTAGGCATCATCCGCTCTAGGTGTTTATGAAACGTTCACAAATCACATTAAAGCTTTCTATACATGAATTGTAAGGTCGTAACAATTTTTGTGCAACATTTTACGATTTTATACTTTATGCGGTAAGAGCAGTCATTAAACTATCAACAACAAACATGTTTCGCATTGTATTTGTGATGGAGAAGTTTATCACGAAACGGGAAGTCAAACGATGTCGGTCAAAGCGTAGCTCCAGAAGAAACAGCTTGAAACTTGAAGTACAGCCGAAAGTAAAATAAAGATGTCTTCTTAATTGTGGCAATTATCTGAACATAGAGTAGGTTTCACTTAATGTCATGACAAAGGCCAATCTCTACCAAATTGTCTTGTCTGTAATGCAAAATTGTCATACGAAGCCATGGTACCAAGTGAACTGAACAAACACTGCGAAGAAGCGTCGTCGCATTTCTCGCAGACCAAAAATTTATTTCCAGAGAATTTTGAGTCACGGAAAATAACAAAGCCAGTCATTTACAACAAATTTCAAAGATTCTACGAAAACTCAAGAGGCTACCTATCTGGTATAGCGCAGAAATGAAGTATCTGGAAGAAACTGGACTATTTTGAACAATATTTAGGAATTTGCACAGATGGATCTCCGTCGATGGGTTGGGTCAATTAGATTTGTATCACTAGCAAAAAGGGGGAATAGTGAGATCACTACAAAACACTGTTTTTTTCATTGCAAAGTACTTATTGGAATGACATTAGACTCAAATCCAAGATGTGTTAGACAAAGTTGTGAAAATGGTTAATTACAACAAAAAAAGACCACTTAAAACACGTTTATTTGCCAAACTTTGTAAATAAACGTGCCAAACTTTGCAAGATGGTTGTCATGTGGAAGAGCAATGTCACGAGTATATGAGCTGAAGTAAGAAGTGTTAGCTATTTTCAGTTTTGAAAAACAAGAATTTTGTGATTTTCTCTGCATTTACAATTCTGGTCTCCAAATTTGTGTATTTTATGAATATCTTCGACATTTAAGTAAGATCGATTGTAATATGCAAGGCGAAACTGAAAACCCTTCATCCTCCACTTAAAAAATGAGAGCATTGAAAGAAAAATTTAAAGCATTGCCATTAAGAGTGAAGAAAATGGGTGAGAAATCTATTTTTACCAGAGAACTCTCAATTTTTTCTGAATCTGAAAGAGAAACCAGAATTAATTAACATTGGCAAGACTGAAATATAAAGCTAATGTACAAAGAACAAGCACAAGAAATATTGCCTGCCCTGTCCCGTTAAGAGTAATGGCGCAGAGGTTAACCTCTCGTTTCCAAGTGTAGTGATTGCTTCGTAGGATAGACGGTTACAGCCGAGTCAACAAAGGTGTCGCTGTTGAAACCTGCAGGATCAGCTGTTTGCTTTTTTTGTGGACAATTTGGTTCTCCTCGGACACGCCGCGTGCCATATGGCTCACGAACAAAAATTAAAAACACGGACATGCACTGGCGACGATTATGGCTTATGGCCGTCCTCTGACAGAGCTGGCTGTCCAAGCAAAGCCGAACCTGGAGGTGTTTCTACGTCTTCTAATTATCATGGACTTCAAACGCTTAACACTGCGCGTCCACAGAAACTTTGAATCGGCCTATAGCCTTTTCAGTTTCACAACACATTCAAATGTATTCCCAATTATATCGAGGAAATACTTCACAGCAGCATCTCAAATATTTTCAAACGAAAATTGCATGCATGTATTCATTGAAAATAATACATACAAAATCAATTCCATGAAACGAAGACGATGTGCATTAAGTTTAGCAGCAGAGGCACCCAGTACTTGAAGTATTTCACTTTCGTTGGTTCCTATTAATGCCCACGTTCCTAAATTTTCTTGCTTTCCGAGCAGGACCTTCAACATGCCCTTGGGCGGTTTGCGCCTGCGTTTGATCAAGCTGGGATGAAACTTCAATATATACCCAGTCATCATATACCGATGTCTAGTTTTCTTACAATATCAAAACTTTTTGAAAAAAGTATTTTGATAGATTAAGCAGTTTTCTTAATAAAAATTTACAAACTTTCAATTCGGATTTCGAAATAATTCATCAACAAGATTAGCTGTGTCTGCCATTTATGAAAGCTTTTTCGGAAAGCATGAATAGTGGTAAGATCACACTATTTTCCTTGATTTAAGTAAAGCCTTTAATATTGTTAACTACAGCCGCATGGGAACAAAAGTGTTTGGGAGGAGAACATTTTTGCTCGAAAACAGAAGTGTTAAATTATCTACCAATGAGTAAAAAATAACAACAGTTGACATTAGTGTCTTCCAGCGCAATAAATGGAGTAGGGCTTTAAGCCATGACAGGACACACAACTATCATGTCACCTTTTTAAGGGTATACACAAGATCAGGTTGGACATTTGTTCAATCGCCAACAGCAAAAAAGAGTTTGCAACCTTGTATAATCACTGTACTGGATACCAAAGGTATCTTCACTAAAATAAAAAAAATATGGAAATTATTTTAACCTGTCTGATTTACAAGATAATTTTTAAAATTCTTAAAGGAATTTTGCCCGATTTTTATCAACTTTTGCCCGATATTTCGCGAATTTGTAAGGTGTGTCGTTTTGGCACTACAAGGGCGTCGCAAGCTTATATCCAGCTTATATACATTTTGCATCTAAAGCTCTCCGGATTAGAATTCCATTTGTTGCTTAGTACTTGTGCGAAACTTGCTTATCCGCTTTTGCGGTAATAAAACAAAGTATCACTCGAAGATAAGCGTCGAAATGCGCACAGCCGTTTCAAAGACAACACCACATTTTGTGTCACAACAAGCAAGCCAATGAAGCGCGTTAGATAACCATCCATGAATACGAGTTTTGTGCAATGCGTCGTTTCATTTTATGCATAGGATTAGTGCGTCGCGAGTTCATGCCAGTTGGAAACTACTGATTTACGGCAATAAGACTCGCAGAAGCCTGGCTTCAAGCGAAATACAAAATTGAAATTCGAAAGAACTGTCAAAAAGATTAAAACATTTTAGGTTTCGCAGAGGCAGTGCTGTCAACACGGCTGTCTGCCGCGTTGTATACGCAAGAAGCGCGTAGTTTCTTTCAATGCAAGAAAGTGTTTGCATGTGTACATCCTTTGTACACTAGTCTTTCAATCGATGACTTTTTACTGATGTTGTTCAATCATGTAAAAGAGTATGTTTTTCAACAGCAAAACGAAAGTTTTAGCGCTTGGAAAGTTTTGACAGATACCAATGAAGATGAACTTGTGCTTGACTGCGTTGCTGGAAACACGTCATGCTGGTGAGACTAATTGGGTTAATATCTTTCACTGATTAATTCGGGTACGCCAGTTTTAAATGACATAAATGTTAAAATCGTAGTTTCATTTAGTGGAACTTCCTGTAATTGAAATAGATTTCGCAACTGTCAATATGAAGTTAAAAAGCGATCTTTTTGTGCTTGTGTTTACTGCTTGCTCCACTGTGGGTTTATAATTTTTTGATTCGCTCAACCATTGTGTGTTCTGAACCCTAATCTACCTCAACTCAATGGCGACACCGCGTGTTCTCAAAGCTAAATCATACCGTATTTTTCGATTGTAAGCCGGGCTTACAATGTTTTTTTTTCACCATTTTGTGCGGCTTAAAATCAAGGGCGGCTTACATTTCTTTTGTTTACTATGTCGAAAAGTCTAGATGACGGTCAGTATTTCCTTTGCTCCGTTTTGTCGACCAAATTCTCTTTTCGCATTCTCTTCTCTTCAGCATCACGTGTACACTCCGTCACAGGAGGGATTATGATGAACAAAAGGCAGTTGTGGTGTAAACATCATTACCAGGGTTGCCAATACGCGAAACGTGCTATTAGTATGCCAAAGTATCTGAGGCTTGGGTATCCTACGCTCAAGAGCGGCTCACAATCAAGGGCGCTTGCATTAATTTTTTAACACCATTTCTTGCCGCTTACAATCAAGGGCGACAACAATCGGATAAATACGACATTGCTTCCTACGCCGCTACTTTGTCCTCTTCTGTCGCTGTTCCCAATGATATCAACATCTGATACGTGTTCTGGCCCAGGTACGCAAACCCTGGCTGTTGGTACTGGATCAAAATATAACATGCTTTAACAAGAACAAAAACACTTACTGGGGTGCGAAAGCACTATAGATTCACGATGGGCAGTACTTGATCGCAAAGGTTAATATTCGTGTTTAATGCAACAGTTGTTTATGCAGAAAATAAATAGGTGCAGCCAGCGGCGTAACGAGGTTAGGTGGCGCCCGGGGCAAGAAGCAAGTTTGACGCCCCGCGTTCGAACCTGAGGTCTTTCGGAAGCAAATATACTGTATTGAAGAAAATACTTGTGATATTTTTAGGACTTCTCTGCAGCCCCGCAGTGATTCCGTGCTCCCATGGTGATTCAGCGCCCGGGGAATTTTGCCCTCCTTCCCCCCCTTCGTTACGCCCCTGGGTGCAGCACTTCTGGCGGAACAGGTTTTGATCTTTCTTGCGCTTGCTCTAGCACAAGTGCAAATCAACAAATTGATCTGAGCTGAATTAAACGTAACTTAGACGTTTTTTCTGATCAAAAAATACAATTAACAGCCTCTTGTAAAAACAGTCGAGTTCAGACTGCGCACCATCAACCGGCATGGTAGAAAAAGATCCAGCGGAACCTCACGGCAAACTGTTGAAGATTGGCAGGCTCAAATATAGTTTCCCTTTGTAACTATATCATTGGCCGTTTTCGTTGGAAAAAAGCACATTGACCATAAGGCAGAATCATTGAAATTGTTCCTTAGACCAACCAAAGTAGTCTTTCCCTTCCAATAACGTTCATTATCCGTCGAAATGTCTTAACTCGGTGTGAGAAGCTTTTGCTCGTGGCTTTATTGAGTATGAGGTATTGTGAGTTACAGTTTTCCAAAGATATTCGCAAGCTTGCATTTTAGTTTACAATTCTTATTTCTTTACCTTTGTATTACAAGTTGTAAAACTTCGCTTTACCGTTTAGCGGGTCTTAAGCTTTTCTTGTTTGTATAAATAAAATCTGGATATTTTCCAAAAAATTTTATTATTTGCGTAAACTGTTTTTTCGTATAAATAGTATGAAAACCTTCCACGAAGCCTTGGTTTCGTTTGCAACGGCGTTGATCTTCTGTTTGCTTTTTCGCTGCAATTAATACTTTCGTAACCCCTGAAGCGATAACTATGTTTCTGATCACTGCTTTACGCAGCGAGCTGAACATGTCGCAGCAAAGTGTCCCGGGTAGAAAGTCCCAATCAATGGAAAGCATCGCTCGACCTTACTCAGCAAATGCTTCGTACAAAGCTAGGAAGAAGCTCTGTTACTCCACTTCAAGCAATACTTATCTAAGAAAAAGCGAGTAATCAAGTCTGTTTACAATTTTTGTCCTGCATGTTTGGTTAATTTTTAGCAATTGGCTTTTACTTTTAGCTGCGTGTGGTGGAATAAAAGAAATAACTTTGTTTCTATCTGCTAAACGTCGAGTTTACGCTATGTTGTGCAGGTGTAGGAGGCTTATAACCTAATGAAGATAGCTTGCATTTTAGCATCAATATTAAATTGTTTTTTTTTTTCACTCTCAAAATATTTGGCAATAATAGTTAAGTCACAGCAGTGACCCACACCAAGCGAATCAATCGCAATTTATTGCGTTAAGGAAACTAGTTTCGTGTGTGACACATCGTCAGTCCTGCGCAGAAGTCGACAAAGAAACAAATAAAAAAAGTACGTACTGCTGCTAAGATCAAAACTCAGATTACAAAACTCAAGATTACAAAATTGAACCCAATTAGAACTTTTCCACTAAACGCAGCTACAAAACTATCAAACAAACCCGAATCGTAAAGCAAAATCGTAGTTTCCTTAACGCAATAATTTGTGATTGATTCGCTTGGTGTGGGTCACTGCTATGACTTAACTATTATATTGCTGAATGATGAGTGCAAGCTTGAGTTATTGCAAGAAGCCGGGAGCAGAACCAGGCAGGAGATTCCTCAAACAGCCTGCTGCAAAGCTAGAGCCTGTAATTGTTGTTTCAAAATATTTGTTATAGAAATGCCGGCGTTGTGAAGCTTAACCGTTCCCCAAAGACGATGTTCCTTGTTGAAAAACTCTGGCTTAAGTACTGTAGTTAATGATCTGTCCTTATGGCAGTCAAACACTTCTCTCGTTCTATTTGAAAGGGTAACGCCCTGGTCGGTAGCCACGGGTGACATTCGGGGGAAACGCCTCCCAAATTTTATTATGCCCAGAAAGTTTTGTTATAAAGATATCATAAAACAAACATCTTTCCCCCTAAATGTGTATTTTCCCCTCAATCCTTGAAACCTGGCTACCGGCCTGTAACGCCCAAGCCGGCTGCTGCAAATAAACATCATTCAGATATTCGTAAATAGGTTTCGCAGTTCGGCGGTTGCACCACGAAGGATCTTTTATCTTTGCCTACTGTTGGACGTTTGGCATGCAATCGACAGCCAAACAAGCAAAATTTTCCTGATAGATCTCAATCGTTGTTGCAGTTATATTTCCTCGCTGTTGGTTGGTGGCACATTTGCTAAACTTTTCAGAAGCACGAGATGCGTTTCCGCTCAGCTAAGCACGACGACCGTGCGGGTGTCTCCGTTTCAAGAAGTGTCCAGCGGGGGCGCTGTGGACCCATCTGCCTGCCGAGCAGCAAGCTGTCCCTCGAAGCGATGCCTCGGTTCAACAAGTAATAATCCTTCACCGCGTTGCACGTCCAAGATTCCAGTGATTCATCAAGGAGTAAAAGACATTACTTATGACTTCGTGCCTTACCAAAACCACCAACAGCACATGGAACATTACAAGTGGGTAAAATTGCAAACATCACTCTGTGCATTTTTTCTTTTTAATGCCATCGTCATTGAATACACACGGTATAAGTAGGGATCAGCAACCTTTTCGGACTACTAGGCCGCGTCAGGAGTCACGAAAGCACATTAGGCCAGAAGAAACAAGGTTTTCATCGACGGGTTGTTTTAGTTCATTGTATGAGTCATGAAGACGTGCACGGTAGACACACTATGGATGCGTAACGCGGTGTGCCAAAGAAACAAGCATTAGCATCGGAAGGACTTTTTCCAGGGGAGGGACAATAGTGGATTTTTCCAGGAGATGACCAAAAGGACTCTTTCAGGGGTGGGCCAACCGTGGTAAAATGAAATTCAGCAACTTCGAAACTAAGAGAAAAACATCTTTCCACTAAAAAGTTTACAACAAAATATCAAATTTCGAAATCCATGGGGGATTGCGATGCCCATGTAAACAAGCACAGAACATTGTTTTGGAGACCGTTCGAAACACACGGGATGACGTTAAAAAGAGAAACTTCTCTATTCCCACCAGGTCTACTGTGACGCCACGCGCAAAGATGGCAATTTACGCAGTGTTTTTAACATTACAACTCTCGTCCAAGGCGATAGACAATAAATCGAGAGTTTTGAATTTCACGGAGCAGAGGACCAAGTCTTCACGTGTCGAGTCATACTGAGGCAGACAGCGGTATTGCTTTGAAAGTTTTCTGTTGCTTGAGAGTAATAACGTCCACAGCATCAAGTACACAATACGAAATCTGCATCGGTGCAGGGATACATTTTCTTGGCAGCTCACAAGCACGCTTCACATAAGGCACTCGGAAATGTTGGTGTGATTGCACAATAAACACAATGGCTTTGTTACCGCGTTAGACAAGAACTGTTCAGCCCATTCGCGGTTGAAGACCCGACGTTCGAGGTAAACCTTCCGCAGACTGCTGGTAACTGTGCGATACTTCTGCTCTTCATGTACGGTAATTTGGTTACAACGCGAAAGTTTTGTCGGTAATATGAACAGCAAGTAAAGGCAAAAGTGTTCACCATTAAACATACTGGCTGGAAACACTGCCGAAGGTATTAACGCAGGGTTAAGGGAACAAAACTCATTCTATTTTATGATAGTACAGTACTTTACAGTGTCAGTATGATCCCGAAATATTTTTCCGATGGCGCTTCGCAAAAACGCGGTGGCAGTGGATAGCAACACGTAGTGAAATTACAGACTACCCATGGGCGTCGGAAGGATTTTTTCCGTGGGGGCCAACAGTGGATTTTTGCAGGGGGACCAAAAATGATGAAGTTTCATTTTATCCACTCGAGACTAAGAAAACAACTTTTCTTTCCTAAAAATTTAATAGGAAAATGTCAAATTTCAAAATCCAGGGGGCCAAGGCCTCTTGGCCCTTGCGACTACCTTGGTAAAAACGCCCCAGACTACCGTCTGCTTCACTCAATTCGCAAACTAAAAGTAAATGATTTGTCATTAATTGATTCTACCGTGTTTTTGCGAACCAACAATATAATGAAACAGACAGATTTGCATTGGTAAAGTTTTCCGAGCGCAAGTACAAAGCAGCAAAGCGTAGATCAGCATTAATATCACAAATAACTATGAGTGCATTAGGCCGAACTGAAACACAAGCTATAGGCCCCATATTCCGCCTCAAGGCCGGTGGTTGCCGACCTCTGATACCAATTAATTCAATGTGCTATGACAGACAATCTTGGTATACCGAAAATTATTACAACTTTACATTTACAATTACAAGCGCGTCTAGCTGTGCTCAAATGTAGACAAAACGACTAACTAAAGAAATCGACTCTGCAAATAATTTTTTAAAGAATGTCTAAATAGTTGGCCGGTCTTACGTGTTTTCCTATGTGTCGGGTTATGTTTACGTATGCAGGCAATCGTACACGTATCTGCTAATCCGAAACTTCAGAGATCTTAGGATGAGTGGCATGTCCGGTCCAAGCGTTCACTCAGCCCTCAGGTTGGGCTTCTGCTCGCCGACGGATAGCAGACAGTTCACCAATGGAGTGTTGCGAGTACGTAATCTTATTTGGTAATAAACTTGAGAACGTAAAAGCGTACGTTGTTTACTTTTTTACAAGTGTATTGCTGATGATGGGCGGAAAAAACAGCACTTTAGATATTTTACGCCTGACTCGGTCGTTGCTTCTAATGCTTTACCAAATAATTTTGTGGAAAAACTCATCGATCAGATGCAAACATTATTATTATTGATTGCTATTAAGATGCTATGTTGGTGAGATGTATGGAGAGTTGCGTGTGATAGTACTTGACTGACTTTGCGGTCATTCCATACCAAATTGAATGGGAGGTGTAACCCTATGTTTTAAAATTAACTTATTTTCATATATTTTATTGCTTTTTGAAAATGATGACCAAAGAAAAAAGAATTTTTTCAATATCTCGTACGGTTCTCGAGTTATGGCCTGTTGAAATTTTCGCCGGTAGGTAAAGATTTACCATGCGAGCACTCTTTTTTTGCTTATAGGCCAATGCAAATTTGCTTGTATCTTAATAAATACTCTACATAGATGCACAAAAATTGGTTTCTTGAAGTTTTGAAGGTCAAGGAATCCAAATCTGCAGTCAAAATAGCAAAAAACAATT